>Ga0102938_10000797_pt1 | contig 23649 bp, 25 predicted proteins | sample SalPonR2_B_D2_MG_FD_84516 | JGI IMG/M metagenome (GOLD analysis project Ga0102938, IMG submission 84516) | Salt pond soil microbial communities from South San Francisco under conditions of wetland restoration - Salt Pond MetaG R2_B_D2_MG | ecosystem: Environmental > Aquatic > Marine >... | reverse complement strand
TAGAGGTCGGGGCTATTGTAGCCGGATTATCCCTGGCCGCCTCCCCCTACCAACTGGAGATAGGAAGTAGAGTCAGGCCCTTGCGGGATTTCTTTATTGTTCTTTTCTTTGTTATTTTGGGCAGTGAAATGAGTTTGGGCCATATCCAGGAGGTGTTCTGGCCCGGTTTGGCCATTTCGGCCTTTATTTTAGTCGGCAACCCCCTGATCCTTTATACGGTTTTTAGATTGATGAGATTCACCAGGAAGAACAGCTTTTTATCCGGTCTGACCGCCGCTCAGGTAAGTGAGTTCGGTTTTGTCTTTTTGTTTGTGTCCCAAGGTATGGGTTTGGTGGGCAATCAAGAGATATCCTTATTCACTTTAGCCGCTCTGATCACTATCTTTTTATCTTCTTATTTGATACCCTACAACCGGCAAATATTTTCCCGGATCGAGCCCTGGTTTGTTAAGTTGGCCGGTCGGGACCGGATGGTTTCGGTCAAGGAAAAGGATGATTCCGGGTATGAGGTTTTGGTCTTTGGTTATCACCGTTTGGGCTGGAAGATCTGTGATTCCCTCCAAAAGACCGGACATTCCTTTGCTGTGGTTGATTTTGATCCGGTGGCCATTGAAAAATTAAAGAAAAGGGATATACCCTATTATTTCGGTGACGCTTCGGATGTGGATTTCTTGACTGAAGTTTTTTCCCAAAAAACCAAGATGGTCATATCCACCCTGCCCGAATTCGACGATCAAGTGATCTTAGTGCGCCAATTAAGGAACATAAACCAAAAAGCTGTTTTTATAGGCAATTTATCTCATGTTAAATTCCTGAATATTTTATACGAAGAAGGAGCGGATTTCGTGATCATACCCCACTTGTTGGCCGGAAGCTGGATGGCCGAGCTTATTGAGACCAAGAAATGCAACCGCCATACTTTTAGGAGTTTACGGAGCAAGCAAAAACAGGAAATGAGATTAAGATGCACCCTGGGGCATTAAAAGGGGAGTAATTAATTTATTTATTGGTAATATTTTAAATTATGCCTGTTATTGATCTGGCGTTAATATTGATTTGGGCCGGATTCGTTTTTTACGGATTATTTTTCGGCCTGATAAGGACTTTGGGTTCCCTGCTGGGGATGGTGGCCGGCGCTTGGGCGGCCGCCCTTTTTTATTTGGACCTCTTCAATCTTATCGGCTCTTGGTTTGGTGGTTTGGAGAACTTGGGGAAAATAATCTGTTTTTTGGTGGTTTTTGTTGTGGCCAATCGAGTGGTGGGTTTGGTCTTTGTCATTTTGGACAAAGTTTTTAATATTTTTTCCATTATTCCTTTTTTCAAGCTTTTGAATCGACTGGGGGGCGCCGCTTTGGGCTTTTTGGAGGGAGCTTTGCTTTTGGGGATATTCGTTTATTTGGCGGTGGAATACCTGTCCTTAAATACTTGGCTGCCCTGGGGGGTGAGCCAGTCCGTGGTAGTACCTTATCTGGTCAAGCTGATCAAGATATTGGTGCCCTTCTTTTCCCGGGCTTTAGAGAGTTATTTATAAGGTTTTTATAAATGAAGATAATAAAAATACCCGATTTTCAATATAAAAAAGAAGACATAGAAAAGGTAGCCCGATGTTTTATTCACGGCGGTGTAGTGGTCTATCCGACCGATACGGTTTACGGAATCGGATGTCTGGCCACAAAGCCGGAGCCGATAGAAAGGATCTATACCATCAAACAAAGGAGCGGGGACAAGCCGCTTTTAGTTTTGGTCAGTGATCTGGATATGGCTCAAGATTATTTCCGAATAAGCAAGGAACAAAGGGATCATATCCAAGAACATTGGCCCGGAGCGGTTTCTTTTTTATTGTCTTCCCGGGGGAATTTAGTCCAGCACTCCCCGGAGGGTTTGGTGGTTCGTTTGCCTAAAAATGAATTTCTTATTAGAATGATAAAAAGAGTGGGTGCTCCTATCACTTCCACCAGCTTGAATATAAGCGGCCAGGGAGTGGCCCGGGATCCGGATAAAGCCGATTTTATTAGAGATAATTCGTCCATAGACATGGTAGTTGACGCCGGCCCTTTGTCCGGACAGCCATCGAGAATTGTGGATATTAGGGATATGAAAAATAAAAAAATTTTAAGATAATTATTATATGATCAGACAAAAAAATTCGAATTTATTTGCCAGAATTTCCATGGTGGTTTTGGTTTTGATATTGATATTGGTCAGTTTCGGAGCCGGTTTGTATTTGCCGGGAAAAATGGAAGTAATGGAGGATCTGGCCAAAAGTGAGGCCATGTATGCCGGCAAGATCCTGGGTAAGTATTCCGAACCGGAAAAAGGGGCGTTGGAGCAGAACATTAATTTTGATCTTTATTGGGATGTTTGGAATACTTTAAAGGATGAGTATGTGGAAGGAGACAATATCAGCGATAAGAAGCTTTTCTATGGATCCCTGGAGGGGATGGTAAATGCCCTGGACGACCCTCATACCACCTTTTTGGACCCTCAAGAGTCCCAGAATTTCCAGAAAAGTATGTCCGGTCAATTCGAGGGCATAGGAGCCGAGGTAAGCATGAAAAAGGATATATTAACAGTAGTAGCCCCCTTGGACGGCACTCCGGCGGACAGGGCGGGGCTTAAGGCCGGAGACAAGATCCTGGAGGTCAATGGAAGTTCTACTGAGAGTATGAGTTTGGATGAGGCCGTTAGCCGCATCCGGGGAGAAGAAGGAACTGACGTGGTTTTGACCGTGTTTAACGAAGATATGGAAGAGCCCCGAGATGTAACCATAACCCGAGGAGTGATCGAGGTAAAAAGCGTGGAGACGGAGCTAAAGAATAACGGTATATTTGTTATCGAGGTTAAGGATTTCAATAATGATACTCTGCGTCTATTCAACAAGGCGATAGAGGAGGCCCACGAAAGAGGAGCTCAAGGGATCATTCTGGACCTGAGGAACAATCCCGGCGGATATTTGGATACCGCCGTAGAAGTGGCCAGTGCTTGGGTGGAAGACGGACCGGTAGTGATAGAGAAATTCAGCGAGGAAAAGAAAAAGGAATACGAGGCCAGAGGAAAAGCCGAGTTAAAGGATTACCCGACTGTGGTTTTAGTGAATCGGGGTAGCGCTTCCGCCTCCGAGATCGTGGCCGGAGCCCTACAGGATTACGAGGAGGCCGTAGTGGTGGGAGAGCAGACCTTTGGCAAGGGGTCAGTGCAAAGTTTAGTTCCCTTAAAAGAGGGATCTTCCCTGAAAGTGACTGTGGCTGAATGGCTTACTCCGGACGGAGAAACTATTAGTGAACAAGGAGTAACCCCGGAGAAGAAAGTGGAATTGAGTTTAGAGGATTACAACAATAACAAGACGCCGCAAATGGATACGGCCATAGAGATATTGGAAAAAATGATCCAGGGCGAAGAGCTAAACCTGGATAAAGACCAGACCGGTACCACCACTGAGGAGACAACAAAACAAAATAAATAAAGTCAAAATGCAGAATAATAGAAAAGGATCTCGGTTTTGATATTGTGCATTTTGGGCATGGGGATTAATTATGGCAGACAAAAAACATTTTCAGAAAGACCACACCAAGTATATTTTTGTGGTGGGAGGAGTTATGTCCGGTGTTGGAAAGGGAGTTACTTGCGCTTCTATCGGCGCCATTCTGGAGGGCAGGGGATACAGTGTTAGCGCTATTAAGATCGATCCTTATATCAATGTTGATGCCGGAACTATGAATCCGGTGGAACACGGAGAGGTCTTTGTAACCGAGGATGGGGATGAAACTGACCAGGACATCGGTAATTACGAAAGATTCCTGAACAAAAATATATTTCGAGAGAATTATATGACCACCGGCCGAGTTTATCAGAGCGTGATCCAAAAAGAAAGAAACTTGGATTACGGCGGTAAATGCGTGGAAGTGGTTCCTCATATTCCCATAGAGATCCGGGACAGGATACACAAGGCAGTGGAAAAAACGGAGTCGGAAATAATGATAATAGAGATCGGTGGCACAGTGGGCGAATATCAGAATGTTTTATTCCTGGAGGCGGCCAGAATGATGAAACTTTATAATCCGGACAATGTTTTGTTTGTCATGGTGAGTTACCTTCCCATACCCCAAAAGGTGGGCGAGATGAAGACCAAGCCCACTCAACACGCTATCAGAACCCTGAATTCCTCCGGAATCCAACCCAATTTTGTTATCGCCCGGAGTGAGGAGGAAGTGGATGACCCCAGAAGGAAGAAAATAGCCGTTAATTGTAATATAGATAAGGAGGACGTGGTCTCGGCCCCGGACATAGATTCCATTTACGAGATACCCCTTAATTTTGAAAAGGATAGATTGGGGGATAGGATATTGGAAAAATTCAACCTCAAAAGAAAGAAAAGAGACCTGGAGGAGTGGAAGAAAATGGTCGAAGCCAGCAGAAGCGCCAAAAAGGAGGTGGATATAGGGATTGTGGGGAAGTATTTTTCTACCGGAGATTTTTGTTTATCCGATTCTTATATTTCCGTGATAGAGGCCATAAAACATGCTTGTACCGATAATAAGTGCAAACCGAAGTTGCATTGGATCAATTCCGAGGATATAGAGAATAAAAAGAAGAATTTAAAAAAATATGACGGAATCATTGTTCCCCAGGGTTGGGGTTCCCGGGGATCCGAGGGTAAGATAGCTACCATCAAATATTGCCGGGAGAAAAAGATACCTTATTTCGGACTTTGTTACGGCATGCAGATGGCCGTGATCGAGTTCGCTCGCAATGTCTGCGGGTTCCAGAACGCCAACTCCGCGGAAGTGGATCCGGACACTCCTCATTCGGTTATACACATAATGCCGGACCAGGCGGATGTGATAGCCAACGGCCAGTACGGCGGAACTATCAGACTGGGCGGTTGGCCCTGTAAATTGGTTCCAGGAACTCGTTTGGCCCGGGCTTATCACAAAAAAACCAAGGATTGGACCGTTTCGGAAAGGCACAGGCATAGATATGAGTTCAATAATGATTATCGGGAAGAGTTGGAGAAAAAGGGTTTGAAGATAGCCGGGACCTCCCCGGACGGTAAAATAGTAGAGGCCATCGAGATAAGCGATCACCCCTTCTTTGTCGGAACCCAGTTCCATCCCGAGTATATCTCCAGACCTTTAAGACCCCATCCTTTGTTCGTGGAGTTTGTTAAAACTTGCTTGAAGCTTCGTAATAATAAATAAAAATAATTTTATGCCCGAGGAAAACAAAAAAGGATCCCGAGGCAAAACTCTACTTACTGTTTTTATCACTTTTATTTTGACCGTGATCCTGGTTTTGGGTGGTTTGGGTTTATATATTTGGAAGGCCAACCCCCTTAACATTCAAGCTTGTTTGATATCCGGGGCCTTGAATTCAGTCGGGAGCCAAAATTCGAGTCAGGATTCCCAAAACAGCCAAACTTCGGACACGGACAAACATCCCTTGTTGAATGCGGACCAGGAACAGCAGTTACAAGAGGCCGGCGTGGATGTGGGGAGTTTGCCCCAGGAGATATCTCCGGAAGCGGAAAAATGTTTTGAGGATAAATTGGGAGAGGATCGAGTGGAGGAAATAAAGAACGGAGCTACGCCCACCACTTTGGAAATAATGAAGGCCGGCTCCTGTTTTTGATATTTTTTGGTTTAAGTGTAAATCATAAACAGCAATTCAAGAAAGGAGGTAAAGCTCTTTAAAACCGAATTTTTCGATTAATGGGTAGATATTTTAGAAAGGAGGTCTCCCATGCCTAAGATGTTTGTTTTGGATACCAATGTTATCCTAAATGAGGGTAATTGCGTAGAAAGTTTTGATGAGCATGATGTGGTCATTCCGGTGTCCGTATTAGAGGAGCTGGACAGCTTTAAGTCCGGCAGCGATACCATCAATTATAATGCCAGAGATTTTTTGCGTTCCCTGGATGAGATAAGCGACAATAAGCTCTTTGACGGCGGTATAGATATAGGCCCGGGAAAAGGAAAACTTAAAGTGGTCTTGGAGCAACAGACCCAACAAGTGATCAAGGATAATTTTCCCAGTTCCAAAGTCGATCATCGGATCCTTAATACCGCCCTTTATCTCCAGAAAGACAATCCGGGCAAGGAAGTTGTCCTTATATCCAAGGATACCAATTTGAAGATGAAGGCCAGGGCCGTGGGTTTAAAAGCGGAGAATTTAACCTCAGACCAGATCAAGAATGTGGACAACCTTTATCGGGGGGTCCGATACGAAGAAGGCGTGCCCGCGGAGGTTATAGATTTGCTTTACCGAAAACCCTATGAGATAGGATTGGACCTGTTTCATAAAGAAGAATGGATGGCCAATGAATTTTTGGTCTTAAGGAACGGCAAAAAATCGGCGTTAGCTCGATACGTGGCCGGTCGGGATGTTGTTAGTAGGGTGAAAAAGGATATTTACACCTATATTGACCCCCAAAACGCCGAACAGGCCTTTGCTATGAACGCTTTGGTGGATCCGGGTATCTCTTTGGTTACTTTGACCGGCAAGCCGGGTACGGGTAAAACTTTGTTGAGTTTGGCTGCGGCCATGGAAGTTAAGAGCAATTATCGCCAGATCTTTGTGGCCAGACCCAATGTTCCCTTGAGTAATCGGGATATGGGCTACCTGCCCGGAGACATTCAGGAGAAAATGGATCCTTATATGCAGCCAATAGAGGATAATTTGGCCCTGATCCAGGAGTTAGCCGGCAACAAGATCAATGGTAATGGCAAGCCCTTGGATATACAGGACATGAAGGCCAAGGGTAAGATAGTGATGTCGCCCCTTTCTTATATCCGCGGCAGAAGTTTGAACAAGATCCTCTTTATTGTGGATGAAGCCCAGAATTTGACCCGGCATGACATTAAAACCATTGCCACCCGAGCCGGCCAGAACACTAAAGTGGTCTTTACCGGAGATATTCATCAGATAGACCATCCTTATCTGGACAGTCGATCCAACGGAGTCAGCCACATCATCGAGAGCTTTAAGGACCAAAATATTTTTGCCCATGTGAACATGGAAAGGGGGGAGAGAAGCGAATTGGCCAATTTGGCCGCAGAGCTTTTGTAGAATTTTTTTAATCTCAAAGGGCTTATTGCAAAATAAGCCCTTTTATTGTGTTCAGCATAAAAAAAGGAGGCCTCATAGAGGCCCCCGGGGGAAGGAGAGAATTTAGGCGCAAATTCGGTTTTTTTTGTGCAGGGGGTAGGACTTAGGCAGAATAATATCTGCCTGGGCCAGAAGAAAGCGGTAGGGGTATTCCAGATTTTTAGTGACTTTACTGTGTTTTAAAAAGTGTCTCAATGTGGGACAGCCGGCTTGCTTAAATTTGGCGTTCATTTCCTCCAGGGTTACAGCACGATCTAGTTGTAATGAGTGCCATTTGACCAATAGGGTTACAAACCGGATAAAACCGGTGCTTAAAAATTCATCTTGAAAGATTTCTGTCCAGAGAGACCTGGTTTTTAGGGGTAGCTTGATCTTGTGATCCGGAATAATGGAATCTATTACCTCTTCGGCCCCCTCAATATTTCGGAGGGCAGGAAAACGGTAAACCAGATCATAAAAAGGACTGTTCTTTTTTTTCTCTACCATTTTTTCTCTCCTTTGACTATTTTTTTTGTTCTAAAGAGCAATTGCGGTAAAAATTCAATAATAAATTTATATCAATTTTCTTCTGATCCGTCAATATTTGAAATTCTTTGTAGATAAGGGTAGAATAAAGAGAGAGGTAAATAATTTAAGCTAAATATCTATGACCATAAAAATAGGTGTTTCCGGTAATAGGGGTAGTTTTTCAGAGGAAGCGGCCCAATATTATTGCCAGGAAGAGAAAATAGAGGATTTTGACCTTTCCTACTTGGAGAATGTTTCCAATGTTTTGGAGTCCTTGAGCAAAAAAGATATAGACAGGGGCATTTTCCCCATAGAAAATTCCAATGGCGGCATAGTTTACGAAGCGGTTCAAGCCATGAGCAAGTATAAATTTCAGATCGACAAGATATTCGAGATCGATATCAAAATGAATCTTTTAGTTGGGCCCGGGGTTAATGCTCAACAAATAAGGCAAATAGTTTCCCATCCGCAGGCCTTAAAACAGTGCCGAATGTATCTAAAACGTCGATGGCCGGAAACCGAATTGAAGGAATATTCGGACACGGCCGGAGCCGCTCGCGACCTTAGTCAAGGGGTGTTGCCCCCGGATTCGGCGGTTATCTCACCGCGGATCTGCGCGGAATTGTATGAATTGGAATTATTAGAGGAGGGAATACAGGATTTGAAATTCAATTTTACTACTTTTATAACAGCTTCTAATTATGCCCAAGAGTAAAAACCAAACCAAGATCGGCATCATAGGCCTGGGTAATTTTGGCCTTCTTATGGCCGCGGTTTTGAACGAAAATTTCCAGGTTCAAGTTTATAATCACGCCAAAGACCTGGATATATCCCAAAAAGCCAAGGACGCAGGAGTGGAGTTGGTGGGGTGGCCGGAGATATATGATTGCGATATAGTGATAATTTCCACTCCTATTTCCGTGACCAGGGCTTTGGTCAAGAGAGTAGCTCCTAATCTGAAACGAGGGGCTTTATTGTTGGATGTGGCCTCGGTTAAAGAATATCCCTGCCAGTGGTTAAAGAAATATGCGCCTAAGCATGTGGAGATCATGGGAACCCATCCCATGTTCGGACCCACTACTGCCAAGTTTGATCCCAAGAAAAAATATTGGGAGATACGGGATAAACAGATAGTTTTGTGTCCTTTGCGAATAGAGGAGGATGGGCAAAACAGAATAATAAAATTCCTAAGATCCGATCTGGGTCTGAATGTTATCGTTACCACCCCCAAGGATCATGATTATCAAAACGCTAAAACTTTGAGTTTTGTTCATTTTCTGGGGCGCTCTTTGACCCGGGCCGGTATAACTGAACAAAAAATTTATACACCGGGGTATGCTGATATGTTAAAGATATTACCCCATACCAATCAGGACAATTGGCAGCTTTTTTATGACATGAATAACTTTAATCCTTACGCCAAAAAAATAAGAAAAAAATTTTGGCGGGCTTGTTGGCAGATAGAAGAAAAGATAATCCGGTCGGACTCTCAGGGGGAATTGGATTTTAATCGGAATATGATAAGTGAAATAGACGAAAGGATCTTTGAGCTTTTGGAAACAAGAATGAAACATTGTCGGAATATAGGTCGGATAAAAAATGAAGAAGGTAGAGCCAAGGTGGATCCGAATCGGGAGAAAGAGCTGATACAGAAGCAGGTTCGAAAAACCAAATTAAATCCGGATTTTATAAAGAATGTTTATAAGTTGTTGTTTCGGGAGAGTTACAAAAAACAAAAGTAAATATGTTATCAAAAAGAATACAAAAAATGGAGGAATCCGGTATTCGCAAAGTTTTTGAGATGGCCGCCCAAAACCAAGGGGATATGGTAGATCTTTCCATTGGCCAACCCCATTTTTATACCCCGGAGAGTTTAAAAGAGTCCCTGTGTCGAGCCGGTCAAGAGGATTTCAATCGTTATACTTCCACCAAGGGTTTGCAGGGCCTAAGGGAGCAGATAGTTTCTAAATTACAGAACAGGAACGGCATATCGGCCTCCATGGAAGAGGTAATGGTGACCAGCGGGGTGAGTGGCGCCATTTTTTTGAGTTTGGCTTCGATCGTGGACCCGGGAGATGAGGTGGTTCTACCAGACCCTTATTTTGTTCTATATAAGCAGTTGCTTGATTTTTTAGGCGCTGAGACGGTTTTCTGGGATACTTACCCCGACTTTCATCCGGATCCGGATAAATTAAAAAAGCTGATAAACTCCCGGACCAAGGCGGTTATCCTGAATACACCCAATAACCCCACAGGAATGGTTTATTCCCGGTCGGAACTGGAAAAAGTGGCCGAGGTGGCCGAGCAGAAAGGGGTGTGGGTCCTGGCGGACGAGGTTTATGAGAAGTTTGATTTTGATAATAGATTCTTTAGTATAGGCAGTATTTATGACAAGACCATTACTTGGAACGGTTTTTCCAAGAGTCATTTGATAACCGGTTGGAGAGTGGGATATGTCCATGCGCCGGCGGAGATAATAGAGGCCATGAACAAATTGCAACAATATACTTTTGTTTGCGCCCCCGCTCCCACCCAGAGAGCTCTGGAGTTAGAAGGGGAGATAGATCTATCTCATTGCGTAAATGTTTATAAGAGTAATCGGGATCTTTTGGTTTCCCGGCTTAAATCGGAATATCAATTCCGAACCCCGGAGGGAGGTTATTATGCCTTTGTCAAATACCCAGAGGGAAAGAAGGACTTGGTCCAGGATTTGATCCGATACCAAGTTTTGGTGATTCCCGGAGAAGTGTTTTCCCGGAAAAGCGGCTATTTTCGCATCTCTTTGGCGGTTGATCCGGAAACTTTGAAAAAGGGGATTGAGATCTTGAATAAAATAATATAAAAACCATAAAAAACAGCCCTTTGTGTTCGGGGCTGTTTTTTATTATTTTTTCTCTTCTTGAGGGATAACATCAACTATTTTGGTATTTTTGAGTTGATTGTTGAATTTTTTCAATTTTTTGTCAGTGAATTTGACTATACCTTGTTTGAGAGCGAAAAGGGTATCATCTTTACCTTTGCTCACATTTTTTCCGGGATGGAATTTAGTGCCTCTTTGCCTGATGATTATCGCTCCGGCTTTGGCCAGCTGGCCTTCAAATAATTTCACTCCGAGGCGTTTTCCGGCCGAATCCCTAACATTAGCCGTAGATCCACCCGCTTTCTTGTGTGCCATAAGCTATATAAATCCCTTAAAATTCTTATTTAAGAACTTTAAGGGAAAAGCGTTTTATTTACTTATATTTTATTTATAGGGATTATGATAGCAAATAGCTTGTATTGTGTCAATATGGAAAAAATGCTATAATAAAAACAAAGTTTAAATTAAAGATTTTTATCATATGAATTCAAAAAGAACTAGGGTATTGTTGGGTATATTGATGTTCGTCCTGGTTTTTGGAATGGCCAAGTCCAGTTATGGTAGCAATTCTTCCAATAGGGAAGTGGATTATTTGAATGAGCAGATCCAAGCTAAAAAGGAAGAAATAGAGGAAATGAAGGAACAGAGGGAGAAATATTCTCAAAAAATAGACAGATTGCAAAACCAAAAGGCAAGCTTAAGGAATCAATTGGATCTATTGGAGAATCGTTTGGCTAAGACTGAGTTAGAGATCAGGGACACGGAGAATCAGATCAACAAGGTTAATTTGGAGATAAGGAAAGCTGATTTTGAAATTCGGGAGAAAAAGAAAAAGATCCAAAAGGAAAAAGACCATATAGCCAAGATAATCAATCTGATATACAAGCAAAATCAGGCGGATACCCTGGAGATACTTTTGTTGAATGAATCCTTTGCTGAATTTATAAATAAATTGAAATATTTGCAGGATATAAATGAGGAAATAGAAATAGGGGTAAAGGAGTTAAAACAAGACAGGAAGGATCTGAAGGTAAAGAAGGAGAATTTGGAAGAAAAGAATAAGAAATTGGCTCGACTTAAAAAAGAATTGCAAAACAAAAAAGAGGAGCTGGAAGAAAATCAGGAAAGTAAGAAATTCTTGCTTCAAAAAACGGATAGTTCCGAGGATAGGTATCAGCAATTATTGAGACAGGCCGAAGAAGAGAGACAGCAAACATCCAGAGAGATAGCTTCTTTGGAAAAGAAGGTCCGGGAAAAGCTAAAGGATAAGCCCAAAGAGGAATTATCCTTAAACGACAATGGCTTTATTTGGCCGGTTCCCAATCATTATGTGACCGTGGGGTTTCATGATCCGGATTATCCCTTTAGATATCTTTTTGAACATCCGGCTATAGATATTCGGGCCTCCCAAGGAACGCCCATAAAAGCGGCCGCTTCCGGCTATATAGCCAGGGTCAAATACAACCGCAATAGCTCCAAATATGCTTATATAATGATTATTCACGGAGATGGTATGGCCACTGTGTATGGCCATGTATCCAAGCCCCTGGTCAGTGAAGAGGATTATGTGGTCCAAGGGCAGAATATAGCTTTGAGTGGCGGTATGCCGGGAACTTCCGGGGCCGGTTATTTGACCACCGGACCACACCTTCATTTTGAACTCAGAAAGGACGGCATTCCCATTGATCCTTTACCAAATTTACCTTAAAAAACTATTTTTGATATTTAGATAATCTGTTTTGGAATCGATTTCTTGCCATAAAGCGGGGGAGTGGATATCAGGAATGTTAGTTTTTTGTTTTAAAATAAAAGAATTTCTTAAATCTCGGATTGTTAAATTTTTGTTTATTGAGATTTTATATTTATTAAAGATTTCTTCTACCGCTTTTTCAGTTAAAGGTGGTTTTTTTTGATTGTTGAAGGCCGGACTAAAGCTGCAAAAAAGGTAGCTTTCTGAATCTGCCTTTATCAAAGAGGAGTAGCTTTTTATTTCCATTAGAAGTTTTTGTGGTGTTGCAACCTGTTTATCCCTAATAATTATGGAATTTCCCTTTATGTTCTTTAATTTTATACTGGTTATATCTTTTGTTCGCGCACCCGTGTAATATATTATTTTTAAAAGTAACTTATCTCTATTTTTGGTTTTTTTGTCTTTTGCAATGTTGTCTATATAAGAAAATAATTTATCAATATTTTTTATTTCTTTAATATTTTTCTTGTTGCTAGTTTTTACAGCTTTTAAGTTATTATATTTTATATTTAAATTCTCCTGTTGATTGAGAAACTTTATAAAACTTTTTATCGCAGCTAATTTAACATTAACTGTTTGGGGGGAATATTTTGTTTTTAAATGATCTTTGTAGTTAATAAGGGTTTTGTTATCAAGATTATTTAAATTTATTTTATTTTCGTTTAAAAAATTTAAAAATTTTGTCAAGGAAATAGGATATGTTTCCAGTGCTGATTTGGAATATTTCTTTTCTTTTAGGTAGTTTGAGTAATCCTTTATTATAGACATAACTACATTTTAAATTCTACAGAGTAAAAATCAGAAGGAACTATAAGTATTTTGCACTCACTCATAAAAGAAAAATTCAAATAAAGTTTATATAAATTAATAGAACCAACTTCTATATAGGTACTAATTTCTTTTACGTATAAATCAGCTTGTCCATAATGCAAATTCGGCTCCGAGTAGACATTTAAACAATGGTGCTCAAAATAGTTTTTGATCATGTTCATCATGTTATTGTGCCATATTGCACCATGGGGCTTTGTGCTATTTTTTTCAGGGCCATGTTTATATTTTTTAAAATTCCATATTTTGTTTTGTTCGTAGTTTATTTTAGTCGTGTTTATTTTCCCCGATACTATTAATATGGATATCATTCTGAACAAACAATTATTGCATTTAATGGGGTCATTTTGAGTGTAGGGAGATAGTTCAATGTTGTTTTTCAAAAAGTTTGTTGTTTCGAGTATATTTTTTTCCACTTTTTTCCAGGTCATAGATTTTTTTTGTTTGTTTTTCTGCCACTGTGTAATTTTTTATGAGCATCCCGGAGACGCTTGCTGGTTACATGCGTATATATTTGAGTGGTGGAAATATTTTTATGTCCCAGAAATTCTTGGACCAATCTTAGATCCGCCCCCTGAGACAACAGATCTGTGGCAAAAGAATGTCTAATGGAATGCGGAGTGATTATAGTGGGCAAACCGGCTATTTTCACATATTTTTTTATTATATCATCAATACTTTTAACAGTTAGTCGTCTTGATTGATTTGATCTCTGAGCTGGGCGCCAATAATTTATAAATAAAGCTTCGTCCATATCTTTGCGTTTATTCAGATATCTTCTGAGAGAGTCTACGGCTCGCTCGGAAAAATATACAGTTCTAATTTTTTCTCCTTTTCCTATAATAGAAATTTCCAGGTCTTGAGTATCTTTTTTTATTTTGAGTTGATCCCGGTTGAGGTTAACTAATTCCGCCACTCTTAAGCCAGTAGAGAAGAGGGTCTCTAATATAGCTTTATCTCTTAGGCCGGTTATTTTATTTAGATTGGGAGCATTTAGAAGTTTTTCTAATTGCTCTAATGTTAGGAATTTTACTTCTGAATCTGATTTATCTTTGGCCAATTTGATCTTGTCAGGGGGGAGGGAAGTGATGTTCTTTTCCAAAAAAAAGCTCAATAATGATCTCAGAGCTATAAGATATAGATTTTGAGTGGTTTTTTTTAGAGTTTTTCGAGTTCTAGGGTCTACATGTCTGGCTAAGAAAAGTCTATATTTTGATACAATATCGGTATTCAGTTCATTTGGTTTTAAGTGAGAGAGGTTGTTGTTTTTTAGCCAATCAAAAAATTTATTTAAAAAACGATGATAATTTTTTTGAGAAGTGCTGGATAAACCTTGTTCTATTTCCAGATAGTCTAAATATTTTTGTCTATATTCGATTATAGGTTTGTTTTTTTCCATAAAAGATAGGGAGTTTAGTTATTATATATTACTTCATGTTATGTAGGTTAATTAACGTATTATCATAATAACACCGGAATCGGGGCCTGTCAAACCCTTCCCCGTTATTTTAATAAGGCGCGATATGAAGTCCCATGATATTGATCTCCGGCACGAATAAAAGAATTATTTTTAAGATCAATAAGAAGAATCCTATGACCACTAAGCAAAAAATTATGACTGCCAAGAAAAAAACCGTTTTAAATAATTTTTCCATATGTCCTTGATTTATTTATAAAATATTCTATCCCCGTATTTTAAAATTATATATTCTTTGTTCAAAAAATCGTCCTTTAATTCGTTTCTTTTCAATAGCAAAAGTTTTTTTATCTGTTGGGTCGGTTCAGCTTCCATATTCAGATAGATCATAGGGCCCTGTTGGATCTGCATTTTTATGGTATTTTTATCCACTTCTTCCATATCAGGGATCTGATTGTCCAGAATAAAATTCTTTATTTTTATTTCCGAGTCCTTTTGTTCTAAGGACTGGTAGAGTTCGGTGATATAGGAAATATAGTCCCTTTTAACATAAGACCTATCTCCGGAGATCTTGTTGTTGTCGCCAATATTTTTTATCAAAGGCATTTTTCGGTCCTTGATGTCTTTTTGCGCCCTGATGATATAATTTTGCCCATCTATTTCATAATATTTGTCCCGTTCTTGCAATATATAGGCACATTGGCTTTCTCGGACCTTAATGATCAGTTTGTTGGGGATCTTTTTGTTTATTTTGACCTCCGGGAAGTGGTATTTATTTTTCAGGTCCCCTATTAATTTGTCTTTGTGGAAAAGAAATAAATTTCTTTGGGACAAAACTACCAGTTCCGGAGTTTTGCTTTGTTGCCAAGCTTTTTTTCTGATATTTTCCTCCGGGGTTCGCGAGGCCCCTTTTACCTCTATTTTGTCTATATTCCAGAATCCGGAAAAAAATAACCACCACCCTACTCCGCAGATCAGGGCTATTAACAACAGGACTAAAAACAGCTTTTTCCAGTTGATATGGCGTTTTTTCTTTTTTTTCTTTATAAAAGGATTTTTGATGTCCTGTTTATGTTTGTGGTAATCCTTTATCCTTTTGTTTCCCATGTTTATCTTCTAATACCTTTTTTATTATTAAACCGATCACAAAGGCATAGATATGGTGTTGCCCGAATTTGGGTATTTGATATTCCTTGATCTCGCCTTGAAGATCGAGTTTTAGGATCTGTCCGGTACGGATCTTTTCCGCGTCGGTTATTCGGGCTTGGGCTTCTTGGTCTTGGCCATAATATATAACTTTTTGGGGTTTGTTTTCCCCGATCTTTTTGACTCGGTAATTATCGGCATTAAGGATCAGGGTGCCGTTCTTCCGAGTTTTTCGGGCCAATATTTCGTATTCCCGGACCAATTCGTCCATATCGGCAAAGCCCTCTTTGTATCTTTGGGTTATGTCGGTTATTATGCTTATTTGCGGCTTGATCATGGATAGTAAGTATTCCATATCGCCCTCGTCCGAGGTGCCCAGGCCCAAGATCAAGTATTCGGGAAAATCTTTTTGAAAAATTCTTAAAGGGGCTTTTAAGATGATAGGCAGCCACTTCCTGTATTCATTGTATCCGCTTTCCAGGTAAAGAATGGCCAAGGGCAAACCGATCTCGGTGTTGAAGTTTTTGGGGTTGGCTCTGGCCGATACCCCTAATTCCTGTAGCCGGGCCTTGACCTCTTTTTTAACAAAATTTTTATTAGTGCTTCCGGCCACTCCGATCACTAAGGGGCGATGGATCTGAATGACTAATTTGGTGATCAGTTTTAGATAATATTTAAGAAAGATCTTGAAAAAAGATTTCATAATGTAATATTATTTTAAAAATTTTTCCATTCTATCAAAGGCCTGATCAATGTCATTTTCTTGGCGGCCAAAACTCATCCGTATATGACCCTCGCCATTGGGACCAAAGGCCACTCCCGGAACCACGGCCACCTGGGCCTTTCGCAGGAGCCAAAAAGCAAAACGCCACGAATCCGGTCTCCCCTGCTCTGTTAGCAAGGGGCCGTGGCCATCTTCTAACTTTTTAGCTAATTTTAGTGATATTTTTGGAAAAATATAATAGGCGCTGTCCGGAGTCACGAAGTCAAATGCCTCTTTCAACCGCTGCAGTCTATGGCAGATCAGATCCCTTCTTTGTTTGTATTTGTGGCTGAATTTGGCAATATTTTCCTCACCTATCTCCAGGGCTCCCATGGCCCCGTATTGGGATATAACCGGAGCGCAGGTGACCAGACTGTCGTGGACTTTGATTATTTCCTGAACATTCCTTTCGTCGCTATGCAGGTAAGCTATTCTCCAACCGGTCATGGCAAAGGCCTTGGAAAAAGAGAATATCCGGATCAATCTTTGCCTTAATTCCGGGACTTGGGCCAAGGAAAAGAATTCCTTTTGGTCGTAGATAAAGTCCTTATAAACCTCGTCGGATATGAGGAAAAGATCATTTTGTTCGGCCAAATCGGCTAACTCCAGCAGTTGTTCCTTGGTGTATATGGTACCGGTGGGATTATTGGGGTTGCAGTAAAAAATGGCCTTGGTTTTAGGGGTAATGGCCTGTTTGTATTTTTCTATTTCCAAAGCCCAGCCCCGGTCTTCCCGGAGAGGAACAAACACCGGCTTGCAGCCGGCCAGGTTTATTACTTCCCGATAACTGGTATAAGTGGGTTCCGGTATTATAACTTCATCTCCGGGGTCGGTAATGGCCATTATAGTGGCGGTGATACCTTCAATAGAACCGGCTGTGACCAAAATTTCTTTTTCCCAATCATAATACATATCCTCCTTTTCCAGGGACTCCTCTATAAGTTCTCTTAATTCCGGCAATCCCGGAGAAAGGGAATATTTGGCCACCACCCCCCTTTTTAGGGCTTTTTCCACCCTTCTTTTGATGAACTCCGGAGTGTCAAAATCCGGGATTCCCTGGGCCAGAGAAATGGCATCCGGATATTTGGATGCCTCTAATTCTATTTGTTTGATTATGGATAATTTAATATCCTTGGTCCGATTGAACATACTTTTAGACACCTCCCTCTCTCGGGAAACCCCTCCGTAAAACCAGGGCTATTTGGGGGTATTTCATAGTGGTAATTAATGATCTTAGAGCCCTTCTTTAAAGATTTTTAAGTAAAGAAGGGCTCTGAGGGTTTAGAAAACGGGGGCAATGAACACCTGGAACAGGTATTCCATGTAATTAAGGGCTTCGCCGAGCATTAACAAGAAAAAAAAGACATGAACAACAATGCTTCCGAAGATACCTACAAAAATGTCGGAAATTTTCATTTTTCCCTCCTGTTATTTTTGGGGTGAAATAACCTCCTGGTTTCCGGGGAAATATTTTCTTAATATTTCCGGTATTTCTATACTGCCGTCTTTTTTTTGGTAGTTTTCCAAAATGGAGATGAGAATTCTGGGGCTGGCTATGGCTGTGTTGTTCAACATATAAACATATTTTTTTTCTTTTTGTTCGTTTTGGTATTTAACATTCAATCTCCTGGCTTGCCAGTCCGTACAATTAGAGGCCGATCCGGTTTCTCCATAGCCGCCCCGGCTGGGCATCCAGGCCTCTATGTCGAACATTTTGTATTTTTGAGTTCCCATATCCCCGGTGCAAATTTGCAGCCACCGGTAAGGCAGGCCCAGATCTTGATGCAACTCAGTGGACACCTCCATTATTTCTTGGTGGTATTTTTCCGCAACTTCAATATCAGCCGGGGCCAGGATCACTTGTTCCACTTTCATAAATTCATGGATCCGATAGATCCCCTTGGTATCCTTGCCGTAACTGCCGATCTCGCTTCGATAACAAGGAGAAAAACCGCAGAATTTTACAGGTAGATCTTTTTCTTCCAGAACCTCATCGGCATAATAAGCCAACAAGGAGGGCTCGGCTGTCCCGATCAAGAATTTATCCTCTTTTTTTACGGATCCGTCCGAGAGAACTTCGTCATTGGCTATTTTATAGATCTCATCTACATTAGAGTCGTATTCCCGTCCGGAGAAGAATCCGCTACCGAACAAGGGAAAGGACTTGACCAAAGTGGGCGGAATAATAGGGATAAAGCCCTTGGCCATTAATTTGGACAAAGCATGCATCATCAAGCCCATTTGGAGTATTACAGCTTCATTTTTCAGATAATACCCCCTGTAGCCGGCCACTTTCACTCCCCTGTCCAGGTCCAGAAGGTCCAGGTCTCGCCCCAGTTGGATATGGTCCTTGGGTTTAAAGTTAAATTCAGTTGGTTCTCCGTGCCTTTTCACTTCCACATTTTCACTATCATCTTTTCCTATCGGAGTATCTTTTGAGGGAATAACCGGAACTTTGACCATTAAAGATTCCCTTTCTTGTTCGATGTTTTTGTATTCTTCTTCCAATTCCTGTATTTTTTGTTTCAGTTCCTTGCCTTTCTGGATCTGTTCCTCTGAAGGTTTTTCCCCCTGTCCGCTTTGGGCGGTCTTTTTTCTTTGCGACCTCAATTCGTCCAGCTGTCCCTGTAAGTTTCTTTTTTCTTCATCCAATTGCAATAGTCGATCAATATCAACATCTATCCCTTTGTTTTGGGCCGCCTCCTTGATCTGCTCCGCGTTGTCGCGAATGTATTTTATATCCAGCATATAGTTTTTATTAGAATTTAGAATTTAGATGTTTGAATTTAGAAGAAGTAAAATTTACCCCGTTTCGGGGAGGAAAATTTGGAGTATTTGATTTGGAATTTTATTTTGGTCATGAAATAAGATTTAGTTTTTGAAACCAATGTTTCCAGACCGGTTCCAGTTCCAGGTCTTTGAGCTTTTCCGGCGGGATCCAGGCAATGGTCTTGGCCTCTTTATCCTCGGTCTTTACTTTCCCTATCCAGGATTTGGCCTCGTAAACATGCCAGTAATGGCCTTTTACTCCTTGGGCGCATTCGTTCCAATCCACGAATTCTTGGATCAGTTTATGGATCTCTTGGGTTTGGAGACCGGTCTCCTCTTCTACTTCCCGTTGAGCGGCTCGTTCCGGCCCTTCGCCTTGGTCTATGTGTCCGGACGGACAAGCCCAGCCGTAAGGGTAGTTCTTGCGGTCAAGCATCAGTATCTCCCCTTTTTGATTTTTTATAATTATCCCGACACTTTGGTGCATGGAATTTTATTTATCCTCTTTGGGCTTCATTAAAGGAAAGATCTGGGCCTCCCTGCCGCTTATATTCATCAGGAAGGAAAAGACCCTTTCGCTCATACCAAAACCGCAGGTCGGAGGCATGCCATACTCCAGCGCCTCCACAAAATCATGGTCATACATTTGGGCTTCCTCATCTCCTTCTTCCCGTAACTTTTGTTGCTGGGCGAAGCGCTGCGCCTGGTCCACCGGATCATTCAATTCGGTATAGCCATTACCCAATTCACTTCCGGCTATTATGGGTTGGAAACGTTGGGTCAGTTGAGGTCTTTCCGGATCTTCTTTAGCCAGGGGCGACACCACTTTGGGTACTCCCACTAAAAATCCGGGGCCGGCTATTTGTTTCCGGCAATATTTCCAAAGATTGTCAATGGCCCGGGTGATATTGAATCCCTTCTCGTCGTATTCCACTCCCAACTCATTCAATTTGTCTTTTATTTCCTTTTCATTGGTGTTTAAGATGTCGATCCCGGTATGGTTCTTAACTGTCTCTTGGTAGTCATAACGCTCCCATTTTTTCCCCAGATCCACTTCAAATCCCCGGATATTGAATTTCAGGGTGCCGAAGGTTTCTTGGGCCACATGTTTAAAAAGCTCTTCCACCAATTTTATGCCGTCTTCATAGTCGGCATAAGCCCAGTAGAATTCCATTTGGGTGTAGTCTTGCAAGTGTTCGGCATCCATGCCTTCATTCCGGAATTGTCGGCCGATCTCAAAGGTTTTTTCCAGGCCGGCTACCATTAACCTTTTTTGCCACAGTTCCCCCATGGATATCCTTAGGTAAACATCCAGGTCCATAGCGTTGTGGTGGGTGATAAAGGGCTGAGCGTCCGCTCCTCCGGTGGTGACTTCCAGTACCGGGGTTTCCACTTCCAGAAAGCCCTTGTCTACCATAAAATCCCGGACCGCCTTCCAGAATTCTCCTCTTTTTTTGATCATATCCTTGATCTCGGGGTTTATCAGTATGTCCAGGTATCTTTTTCGCAATTTTTCCTCTTCATCTTTGAGTCCGTGCCATTTTTCCGGCAAGGGACGAACGGCTTTGGCCAAAAGTTTCCATTCCGAGACCATTATGCTTTTTTCTCCTTTGTGGGTGACAAAGCAGTTGCCGGAAACTTGGACAAAATCGCCCATGTCCACCATTTTACTCAAGGTTTTGTAGCTATCAGCCCCAATGTTTTTTTTGGAGAAAGCCAGTTGGATCTGGCCCTGGTCGTCCTGTAATTGGGCAAAACTAAGATTACCGTGGCTTCTTTTACTCCTGAGTCGGCCGGCCAGGGTCACGGTTTTCTCTTTTTTCTCCAAATCTTGAAAATTATTTAAGATCTCTTGGGATAAATGAGTTCTTTTCGTTTGGGAGGGGTAGGGATCGATATCGGCTTTTTTCAATTCCTCCAATTTTCTAAGGCGGTCCTGACGCTCCCCGGTGGTATCCGCGTCTTTATGTTCCTGACTCATATAAGATGGGTTATTTCTTAGATGTTTTTATTTTACTGGATTGCTGGGGGATTGTCAAAACTAAATATCGCCCTTTTGGGGCGATATTTAGGTAATTATTTGATCTCTTTTATTTTGTATTCTTTTTTTCCTTTAGGGGTACTTATGGTTATGTCGTCCCCTTTTTTCTTATCCAGGAGGGCTGTACCTATGGGAGATTCATTGGATATTTTGCCTTGGGCCGGATCCACCTCATTAAAACTGACAATAGAATAGGTTTTTTCCTTTTTACCATCGGTTATGGTAACAGTAGAACCCATAGAAACCTTGTTTTTGGAGTTGTTGTTCTCTACCACCCGGACATTTTTTAAAAGGTTGTTTATTTCCGCGATTCTTCCCTCGTTGAAGGCCTGGGCGTCCTTGGCTTCGTGATATTCGGCATTCTCGCTTAAGTCGCCCAGTTCTTTGGCTTTTTCGATCCTGCTCGCGATCTCTTTTCTTTTGACATTGACCAAATGGTCTAATTCGTCCTGTAATTTTTTATAACCTTCCGGGGAAATGATTTGTTCTTCACTCATAATTTTTTTAAAACATTAATTTTAAAACATTAATATAAAATATACCTTAAACTTAATATGGGTGCAATATTTATAAAGTATTTTGAGCTTGAGGTCAAGTGTTTATTTCTTGTCGTTTTTTATCCATAATGATCGAGGCCAGCATCAGGGCGCCCAGACCCAGTGGATGATTCAGGTAAGGGGTAAAAAAATTTATCACTGCTATAACCGCTAAACTCACGACCACTCCGTTTATTAGGGCGGATCGAAATAGGTCTTTATTGGTCAACCCGTCCAGAATGATCTTTCCTATAAGGAAAATATAGCAAAAAAGACCGAAAAAGCCCAGTTTTAACCAGATTCCTAACCAACCACATTCAAAGGCGTAGGTAGTATATTTACCATCAGCCGTGCTTTCCAGTATTCGGGGATCATTGGATCTGTAGGTTACCGTGGTTCCAAACCCCCGCCCCAGGATCGGAGCTTCTTTTATTTCTGACCATAATTCCGGCAAGAGATTCCATCTGGAGGATACCGCTGCTTCTCCACTTACGGAGCGAGCTCGATTTTTTATGGTATCGGCCGCATTGAAATTTCTGGTACTCCCCACCCCGGGAAATTTAACCACTATTATTATCAGAGCCAAACTCAAAACGCCCACAAGGAATAAGGCCGAAATATTCCATCCCAGTCGTTTCCAGCCGTATTTTTTTAATATCATCACCAAGGAGAATAGGAGACCCAAAAGACAACCGGCCCAAAAGCTTCGGGAAAAACTAAGTATTATCACGGTCGCCAGCGGTATTAAAGCGACAATATATAGCAGTATTTGTTTCTTTTCTTTGGGAGTGGGTTTTTTGATAATGGAATCGTAGATACTGTTAGCCAGGAATATGCTAACGAAAAAGGCAATGATCAAAAAGATATGGGATTGAAAAAAGATTCGGGTAAAGCCGTCACTCATTTCCGTTACTTCACCTATTCCGGTGTTTCTAACCCAGTCATACAGAACATCCATCCAACTATAAATATTGTGAGAGAAAACAAAGACCAGGAAAAAGGACTTGAGCGCCAACCACAGAACACAGGCCAGGAATATCTCAAACAAAGGCCTAAGGAAATCTTTTCGTTCCCAGGCCACCTCATACAGGGGTATGATCAGGGCCAGATAGAGCCAGCCATTGATGTCAAATAGAATATTAGCCGTAGAGTTACCGCTTATAAACCCATTAAGACCTCCCCAGATTATGAACAGGGCCAATATAAGGAATAAAGAAAAATAAGAGGATTTTAATATTTTTAAAGGAAGTATTCTTTTTTCTTCTTGGTGTTTTTTTATGGTTTTATCCAGAAATTTTCCGGCCCAAACAGCTATCAGAATGACCCAGATGGCCATTCTGATAGAGATAGAAGCGCCACCGATATCAAAAGAGAACAGATAGCCCTGGGAACCTATAAAAAGTTCGGCCAAAGCAAGCCATAGGCCGTATTTGAGATCCTTAATGCTCAGGAAAAGCACTGCCGCTACGGCCAGAACAAAAAATATTTCTCCCAAAAAGGAAAAATAATTCGCCAAGAAAGAAAAACCCTCCACTATAAGAAGGCCTAAAAAAATGAATTTGAAATTGGAGCTTAGGATATTTTTCATTGGGGAATATTCAGGTCAATTTTATCTCCGACTTGGATATTGTATTTTTGGCAAGAGTTTCCGTTTAATTCCAGGACCAGGTCCACCGGCTGTCCGCTGGAATATTTTGTCCACGGTTCTTTTGCTTCCGGAGCTAGGTTTCTATCTATCTTAACAATTTTTTGATCTTTTATCCATACTATATCCAGGGGAAAGTTCATGCCCCGCATTACAAAAGTTCGGTTTTGAGCTTGTTCGTAAACAAACAGCATGCCGCAGCTTGAGCAAAGATGCTCCCGGTTGCTAAGGCCTTGATACTTCTCTTGGGATGTTTGGGCCAATTCCAGGGAAAATTTTTGAT
>Ga0102938_10000796_pt1 | contig 23686 bp, 16 predicted proteins | sample SalPonR2_B_D2_MG_FD_84516 | JGI IMG/M metagenome (GOLD analysis project Ga0102938, IMG submission 84516) | Salt pond soil microbial communities from South San Francisco under conditions of wetland restoration - Salt Pond MetaG R2_B_D2_MG | ecosystem: Environmental > Aquatic > Marine >... | reverse complement strand
GGATTGCAAATCCGTGTACACCGGTTCGATTCCGGTACTCGCCTCCATTTTCTTGCGACCTCTTTGCGCTCGTTCTAGCGCTCATTCACCGTAGTTATCGGTGATCTGTACAGTATCATGACGACGCTCGGTCATGATCTTGCACGATCCAGATACTGCGGATCCTCCATGCGCAAAATAACTAAGCGTTGGATAAAAAGCGGCATGCGCCGCTGCCGTGATCCGATAGGAAAACAGCGGTTACCCGAGCAAAAAACCGGCGTTCAGTCCGGCTCGGAAAACGCCTCGCTTGCGCGCAGGATCGGGTTGAAGAGATAAGTGAACACAGTGTTCTGCCCGGCATCCAATTCGACCGTGGCCTGCATGCCCGGCCGTATGAAGACCTCGCCCTTTGGGCCGGTCAAGGTCTGGCTATCCAGTTCGACGACGATTTCGTAATAGGGTTCAGGATCATTTTTTTCCGGATCAGTCACGGTGTCCGCGCTTACATGGATCACTGCGCCGGCCAGACTGCCGTAGTCTCGATAATCAAAGGCCGTCAATTTGACGCTTGCCCGCATGCCAACAAAAACCGGCCCAATATCCTGCGGTTTGATCCTCCCAGCAACCACCGGCGCATCGTCGAGCGGAATGATCTCGAGGATTGGGCCACCCGGGGCGATCACGCCGCCTGCCGTACGAACGACAACGCGATTGACGATCCCTTCCATGGGAGCTCGCAATTCGGCCCTCTGAACCTGGGCGGCCCGAACGCGCAACTGCTGGCGGACCTGGGCCAATTCAGCCTGCTGTTCGGAGAGCGCCTGCATCCGGGCCGCCTCGACGCCAGTACGATGTTCAGTGATCTGTTGTGCGACCGTCAGAACCGATTGCTGAACACGGATCAGATCGGTTTCAGGAATCGCCCCCCTTTCGACCAATGGCTTCAGCAACAGTAACTCTGCATCGCGCGAAGCCTTGATCCGGGACAAAACATCCAGCGTTTCGCGATATTGGTCCATCCGTGCGACAAAAAGGCTTTGCTCTGTCTGGGCCGCTTGAGGCGCCCGTTCCGCAAGAACTCCGGGGATGATGAGGCTACCGGACTGCTCAGGGTTCGCTTCGGCTTGAAGGCGTAGGATCTGCATTTCAAGCAGGGCTTCACGACCCAGCAATTCATCATATGCGCTGCGAAAGGCGGTGTCGTCCATCTGGGCCAAAAGCTGCCCCTTGTTCACCATGTCTCCCTCTCGGACAAGTATCGACTGGACAATGCCCCCCTCAAGATTCTGGATGCTCTGCGTGGCTTCGCGCGGCTCAACCCGGCCCGTGCCGCGCACCACGGCATTGAGCGGCGCATAATAACTCCAAAGCAGGAACGCCAGGATAACCCCGATGACGAGATACACGACATTGCGGGACTGCGCGACAGAAGGCGCAGTATTGTCTATCACGCCCAAAGCTTTCATTGCGCGCCCTGCGAGGCAGGCACTCGGGGACCGGGAACGCCAGAACCGACGCGCGTGAATTTTGCCAAGATCTCTTCCTTGGGCCCATGTGCCAGCATGCGACCATCCGCCAACACAATCACCTCATTAACCGCATCCATCAAAGCCATCCGGTGCGTACAGATGATCGTGCTGCGCTCGGCAAGCCAATCCTTGAAGCGCGCGACGAATGTTGCCTCGTTTCGGCTGTCCATCGCAGCTGTCGGTTCATCCAGAAGCACGATTGATGGATTCTGCAGATGCAATCGCGCGAGGCCAACAGCGGCACGCTGCCCCACCGAAAGACCCTCACCGCCATCATGAATCTCAAGATCCAGTCCTCGCGTGCTGCAGGCGATCAACTTGCCCAAACCGGCGAAGTCCAGCGCTTCAAACAGACGGGAGTCACTGACTTGCGAAGCCCCCATCGACAGGTTTTCGCGCAAGGTGCCCTTGAATAGGCGCGGCTCTTGCGGCAGGTAGCCAATCGCTTGGCGCAGGTCATCCGGATCAATTTGCTGCGCCTCAAGGCCATCAACCAGATAACTGCCCTGATTGGGGACATATAGTCCTGCCAATATCCGCAGAAACAAGGATTTCCCCGACCCGTTTTCGCCCAATACCGCGACGCGCGCGCCGGGCTTGAGTTTGAGATCCGGGATAACCAGTTGCACATTCTCCACCCCGGGATAGGCGCTCCGGATATCGCGCAAGCGAAGGTCGCCTGCAATATGCGTTCGCCGGATATAGCTGCGCGCGGCATCACGATCCTGCGGCGCCTTGGCGATAACCTCCAGCCCCTCGAGCGCCGCTGTCGTGTATTTCCAGCGTGAGAGTATCCCAGACAATTGGACGATTGGTGCAAGGGCCCGACTGGTCAGGATAGATACCGCGATGATACCGCCAACAGAAAGGGCGTCAGCGAAGAAAAGATAAACCCCGCCTGTGATCGCGGCGACATAGGTCAGCATCTGAATCGAAGATGATAGAAACGAAAGCCCTGCCGACAGGCGCCGATGCCGCGAGCTTTGAAGGGCGTTCAGCGTTGTCACCTCTTCCCAGTTGCGCTGGAACAAGGGCGCAAAGCGATGGCTACGCAGGGTTTCAAGCCCATAGGCCGTTTCGGTCAGAAGACGCAGCGCAGCGGTTGTTCCTCCGAGCATGTCACGCGACAGGGCATGAATACGGTGTTGGAAAATCAAACCTGCAATGATCATCAGCAAGGCGCCCAACCCAACGATCACGACAAGCGGACCGGCGATCGCGTAAATCACCAAAAGGAAGATCAGCACAAAGGGCAAGTCGGTGACGACACCTACAGCAGAAATCGCAAAGAACTCTTTGACCGAGGCGAATTCGCGCATGGAACTGACCAAAGAGCCCGGAGGCATGGGCCGCTCGTCAAGACGCAGGTTTATCAGCCTCTCGTAAAGATCGCGGTTCACGGCAATTTCGATCTCGCGGCCCGCATTGTCGATCAGTCGCGCCCTCGAGATTCGTAGTGTGAATTCCAACGCGATGGCCAGCGCGGCACCGCTGGCCAACACCCAGAGCGTTGCCTCGTTCTGGTTGGGCACAACCCTGTCATAGACCTGCAAGGCAAACAGCGACACCGCAACCGCCAGCAGGTTGGCAAAAGCCGAGGACAGCACGACATCGAACACCCGGCCACGCATCGGTGCAAAATGACGCCAGAACCAATGCTGGTTGGGGCGCTCTCCGACATGGCGCTCGGCCAAGGCATCAAGACGCGGAAAAAAGGATAGCGTTTCGCCGGTGTATCTTGCCGCAAGAAGCTCTTGGGGCACCAGCATCCGTGCATCGGAGGCAGGTTCGGCCACCACGAAATGCTGGCCATCGGCTTCACGACCGATGACCAGAACGTAACGCCCATCTCTCAGGCGCAAAAGGCACGGGGTCTCGACCCGAGACAGGCGCACCGACATGTGATGCGACAGCTCATAGCCCAAATTCCCCAAGGCCCGCGCCAGCAAGGGCATGTCCATCCCACTCGCAGCGCTCGGCAATCCGGTCCATAGACGATCGACCGTCACCGGCTGGCCCAGATGCGAGAGGTAGCGGGCTGCGGATCGATCAAGACCGGAATAGCTGACCTGATCCAGGTCGGTCGCTATGGAAATCCGGCTGGACTGCTCAAGAACCAGTGGCCGTGCAGCCCGTCCTCTGCGTTTCCAAAACATGCTCAATCCAGATCGATATTGGCAGCGGAGAGAGCACCGTAAAGGCGCGCGCCCTCGATACAGTTGCGCTCCAGCGCGCCGCGGGTTTCGGCAATCGCAACAAGGTTGGCATTGCGTTCCACCTCAAGACGTACCGCCTCCGAGATAGATGCGGCACCGGCCAGAAACCGATCCTCGAACAATGCAAGGCTGCGTTCGGTCGTCTGCACAAGCTCGCCATATTCCCGCAACGTGTTTTGCAACGCCTGCGTGTCGATCTCCAAACGCTCCAGTTCGCGCGCCAGGTCCAGACGCGCGGTGTTGAATCCACGGTCCGCGGCGAGCGTTCTCTGTCTTGCCGCCTCGACCCTGAGGCGCCCACCTCCACCGGCCAGCGAGCCACCCTCGAGCGCAATCCGCGCATTGTCCTGCGGTGCGCCATCGGTTCCGGTCGTCAGATCCGCAGCGGCGATGATGCGCGGAAACAGGCTTTTCCGGGCTTCCTGCTCGGACATCTCGGCCAGTTCGACCGCCAGCCGAGCCCGCATGAGAGCTGGCGCATGATCACTTTTCTGCGTTGGCTGGCATGCCCCCGCCAAAGCTGCGAACCGCAGGTCCGGCGCCGTGTCCAACCGAATACCCGCATCGCGCAAAAGACGGGCACGCGCATCGGTCAATTTTGCCCGCTGGCGGATCATGTCGCGACGGTTTTCCTGTCGGCTCACATCCAGAAACAGGGTATCGCCCTGCCCCGTGACACCGGATTGCACGCGATCAACCTCTTGCATGGCAAGTTGCATCAGCCTTTGCTCGAGATCCTGGCGCGTAGCAATGATCTCGTTGGCCTCCACCGCGTCGACATAGGACAGCAGCGCGTCGCGCACATCTTCGTTTCGCTCCTGCCAGAATTGAATCTCAGTCATTGCCCGGGAAATATCGGCCTTTTCCCGCCGTGTTCGGGTCTGGCTGAAATCATAGATCATCTGCGTGACGGAGATGCCGAAGCCAGGATCGACCGCCCCCAGCCCGAACGAGGCCGTAGGCCGTATGCGCGGGAACCATGCTGCACTCTCAGCGGCGCTATCGGCCTCGGCGGCCCGCAGCGCAAACAGGGTGGGCGAACGGGCAATCGACATCCGGTTGGCCTCAAGCGCAATCTGGCCAATCGCCGTGTCGCTGCGCAGTGCAGGATGCCAATCGTCAAGGTATGCGCCGTCAAGCACATAGGTCGCGCTCAGCGCGCCACTCTCCTGATCGTCTTTCGCCAACGCCTCAGAGTCGGACTGGCCGCCGTGGACTTGAGATGAAAACTGAGCTGGACCGCCCTCTTGCGGAACACAGCCCGCCAGAAGGGCGAAAACAGCGAATGCGCCAGATGTGCCGCGCAGTTTGCCCACAGCGAACTGCCTGCTAAACCGGAACGGAGGACCGTATACCGTCGAACCTGCTACCATTTTAACCGCCTCACGCCTCGCATGGTTCACAACGGTCGTGCCATGCGATGTTTAAGGGAAAAATTATCAGACCTTCCGTCAAACGCCACAAGTTTATTCCTAAGTTCCGGATTGTGTCTCTTTGCCGACACGCCACGCGGCCATGAGATAAGACGCGCAACAGCAAAGGGCGGCCTCCGATGAAAGGGGCCGCCCTGAGGATCCGACCCGGATCAGGCAAGAGTGACGGTGATCTCCTCATCAATGATCAAGGTCGCACCATTGCTCGCCTCGTAGATATCGAAGGTCTGCCCCTGTATCGACTGATCCTTGCCCGTGTCCTCAAAGCCCGAGGCATCGACGGTATCGTTGCTGTCACCGACAATGATCAGCTCGTTGTCCGCATCCGTCAGCGCGATTAGCGACGTCTCATCCACCGTCATGGTCTGTGCATTCGCCCCGTCATTCATGTCGATGTATTCGAGATCGGTTACATCGACATTAGGGCCTGTCAGATCCAGGGACACCGCCTCGCTGAGCAGTATGAACCCGTCGGTATTCGGCGTTCCAGACTCGAGCGCCGCGACGCCTGTCGTATCAAGGCTTGCAAGGGATCGGTCATCGCCCGCGGTTGCCCCGTTGCTATCCGTATCGCGGTAATCTGCGACACCATCGCCATCGCTATCGGTCGCACCTTCATACTTGTCCCAGATGCCATCGTTATCGCTGTCGATATCAAGCCAATTGTCGATACCGTCCACATCGACATCCGCCGCATTGCCGAATTCGCCGGTCACGGTGATGGTTTGCACCCCGATGCTGCCCGGATCATCGGTGTTGGTGTTCGAATTCTGGAATGCCGTGCCGATGGTCACACCTTCCGGACTGGTTGCGTCAACCGTTGGCACCGCATTCGGGGTGGCATCGAACCCATCATTCAGCATCGCGGCGAAGATGTCAGACCGGGTCGTTCCGTCGCTTTCGGTGACCAACAACTGAACCGTTCCGTTGACCAGATCGACAACCAGTTCCGGGTCTCCCTCACCATTGAACGGCGCCCAGGGAAATCCGAAGGCAACATCGCCATCACTGTCGTAGCCGGCCATGCTGTCAAGGCCGGCATAATCAGACGCGTCAAACGACACGATCACCACATCGTCGATCTCGACATAGAGGCCATCGTCGAAATCAGTGATCGAAATCCCGATGCTCAGGTCTTCGACCGTTTCATTCCCCACAACCTCGGCGCGGTAGTTGAAGAACGAGACAGTGCCAACACCCGCCCCGGCACCGGTATCGATCAGGTTGCCTGACTCACCCGGTGCTGTCGCGGTGATGTCGATCAAGCTGCCTGACGAATTATCGGTCGTCGTCGAGCTCGAATACCCTGGGCTTGGTGACGCGATGTCCATGTTCACTGCCGGGTCTTGCGCAGGATAGCTGAGGATCGATTCAGATTCCGTCGCGGCTTCCGTCGTGTCCGGAAGCTCAAAGGCGGCCGGGTCCCTGTCATAGCTGATGATCGGCGTCACAAAACCGCCAATCCCCGTCTCCGCGTTCACCGCGGAGGTCAAGCCGGTGACCTCCCAGAAGATTTCCGATATGCTCTTGTTCGCGTCGAGACCGGCGAACGAAACCGTACCAGCAGCCTGGGCATCATTCGGCTGCGTACTCGATGCATCCGGCGTTCCCTCGATATCACCTACGGCATTGAAACCGTTCTCGGTGAATGCACCTAGCCCGGTCAGGCTGCCGCCGGCACGAGGCGCATTGAAATCGTTGGCTTGCGACACGGTAGGAACAAGGTCCGACGCCGTCGATCCATCATCATAGGTGACGGTGAAGTTACCTATATTCGTCCCGAGGATCATGTTGTCGAGGAACAGCTTGATATCCGTGATTGGCTGGTCGAACGCGAGTGTGTAGGTATCTCCGACATTCGCTTCGTTCGATCCCTCAGGATAACGGAAACCGCTGGTTGTCGACCTTGCGCCATTACCGCTGAAGGTAATCAGGCTCGGTTCTGGTCCCGTCGTGCCCGGAATGGTCGTTTCGATCGGACCGCTACTATCCGCCTCGACCGCGATCAGGCGATCGATCACTTCAACCTCGACCGGTTCCGGCGTGTCCCCGTCATCGTCGGTGTCCGACGTATTCGCTACGCCATCCCCATCAGTATCCGTGAAGGTTGTGACAGCCGCGGATGGCTCACTGACATTCCCCGCCGGATCCGCCTGCGTCGCGGTCAATTCCGCCCCATCCGTGATCGGGCTTGCCGCCACGAATGACCAATTTCCATCTGTCCAGACCGTGGTGCTGCCGATTTCCGTAGTGCCTTCCCGCACCGTCACCGTAGCCCCGGCCTCACCCGTTCCGCTGACCGTATTGGCCTGATCGGTGATACCCTCGTTGATGGTCGGCGCAGCCGGCGCGGCGCTGTCGACGCCCGTCAGGGTTGCCTCCGCCGCGTTGCCGGCTGCATCGGCCACCGTGACCGTCACGTCGGTCCCATCTTCCAACGCGCTGTTCGCAATCGTCAGCTCGTCGCCCACCAGCGCGAAGTCCGTCGGCAGCGGATCGCCGCTCGCGCTCTCCCACTCGCCCGTGTCCGCATTGCGCTCGATCTCCAGATCCACCGCCTCGGTCGCGCCATCCGGCACATAGCTCACCGTCGCCGTCTCGGCATCCGTCGGCAGGCCAACCACAACGTCGCCGTCAACCTGCTCAACCGTCGGATCAACCGGCGCGGTGTTGTCCACGCCCGTCAAGGTCGCATCCGCCGCGTTGCCCGCAGCATCCGCAACCGTCACCGTCACGTCGGTCCCATCTTCCAACGCGCTGTTCGGGATCGTCAGATTGCCATCCGCGTCAACCTCTGTTCCCTCCGGCGCATCACCAGGCAGAACCCAAGCATCGCTCTCGTCGCGCGTCAGAACCAGATCGACAGAAGCATCCGCACCCGCAGGCGTGTAACTTACCGTTGCCGTCTCGGCCCCCGCAGGCAAATCGATCGCGACATTGCCATCCACCTGCTCGACGCTCGTCGAGAACAAGTCCGCAATCACCTCATCCAGAAGCGCCTGCAACTCGGCAACCGTATCAGCGCCTTCAGGTTCGGCGTCGCGAAGAGCTTCAAGGAAACCCGCCAGATATGGAGAGGGCTCGGCCAGACCTGTGAGGCCCAAAGCAGAGAGGTTTTCCTCGGTCAGCTGGTCGGCAACATCCTGCGGGATATCAGCGCCCGCCTCGAGTGCCGCAAGATCTTGCGCGGCACCTGAGGTATCCACCAGCGTTTGGAAGCCCTCAATCGTTTCTGCGTTGGGGTTGGGGTCATCACCAGTGGACGTCCCCTCGAGAGAGTCCTCAAGGAGGGCGGAGAATTCCGGCTCGGCTGTCTCGCCTTCGCCATCTACCTCTGGCGTGCGTTCTACACCCAAGCTGGGTGCGCGCAACAAGTCGGCTTCGTTTTCGGTCTGACCCTGATTATTGAATTCGAATTCCCGCGCACCTTCCAACAATTTTGTCCGAACGTCAGATTGTGCCTGGGAGGAATCATCGCCTGCGTCATCAATCGCGGAAACGAACTCCTCGATCGTGGCGTCCGGATCTCCTTGGTTGAGCTTGTCTTTGCCCGACAACATTGCCAAGACCTGACCGTAGTTTTCGCCCTCATCGATATCGCCATCGGTGTCGTTGAAATCTTCGTCGAAGATATCCTTGGGCACGACACCGTTCATGTCCTCCAAGCCAAAACTGTCCTCGACCTTCTGAATGCTTTCGGCAATCTCCTCCGAAGAGATACCACCCTCGGGGATCGTTCCATCAGGCCCTACGCCGGCAAGACGCGCCGCCACCGTTGTCACAGGGTTGATGTTCAAAGACACTCTGGTCGTGCCGTTCGGCTGCGGATCACCCGCGCCGATACCAGCAAGATTCGCGTTGAGGTCGATATCCGAGCCAGTCGCTTCATCACGGTAATCAGGGTCGATATTGGTGTCGCGCATGATGGCGATCACGTTGGGAATCGTGCCCTTCAGGGTAACCGAAAACGACCCATCGGCGTCCAACGGAATACCTGCCTCAATGAGCTTGCCATTTGAGTCGTAGATATCCACAACCAATCCATTGCCGGGGATAACGGGCCCAGCCACGAATGAACCTGAGATCACGGTGTTCGAATTGGACCCGCCTCCGGAAGGGGCTGCGAAGAAGGGCAAGGCATCTCCGCCACTTCCGCCTCCCATAAGAGCCAAACCCACGCCCCCAGCGCCAAGACCACCCAGGGCAAGACCAAGATTCCCTCCATCTCCGATCAAGGCCGCGCCAGTGGACTCGTCGACAAGGAGAGGTTCCAGAGGTGAAAAGGTAGAAGAATTCGCCAGAATGGATCCTGCGGCGTCAGAGCTGCCGCCAAAGGCGTAAAGGGCTTTGCCATCAATCATTCCGATCGGCGCCATGTCGGCCGGCAGCTCGATCACCCCGCCCAAACCATCCATCGAGAAAAGCGTATCTCCGAGGAAGTAATCCTGCAGAACAACTTCTGTGCCATCCGCATAAAGCAGGACGAGGTCGTTGCCCTCCCGAACCGCCACATAGGGTTGCTCGCCAAGGCTGCCTGACCCGTCGACCACTGTCACACTGTCATATGCTTGGTAGTGCTGCCCCGGGATTATCGAAACGGAACCCGAACGTACTTCCAGACGGATCACAGAATTATCAAGCATTTACGCAGTCCTTGCACTCGTTAAGACACAAAAGCGGGGCTAAAATGCGAAACCTGTCTGCCGAAGCCCTACCCACTCCCGGCATGATTTTCACTCAGCCGGCCCGTCAAACGCAGTATGATGTTCGCTTTCGCGTGTACAGGGGGAAAAAAGGATAGGTGATATCCAAAAGATAGGTGACGTAACTTCAACGACTTAACCATGCGGCCTCGGAAAAGTAGGAAAAGTACAGAAGATCAAAGGGACATCCGAGAACAACCTCGTCTCTGCACCTGCGCGTATCACGCAGACGCGACACATTGCCAAGAATTACCATCGGGCCTTGAACGCAAAGGCTGCCCGCGCCTCTCGATTGAGCGGTGCAAACACTTACGACGTGCACTTCTCCCGAAACGCTGCCGCAGGCCGATCCCGTGACGTGGCTGCAAAAAAGCTCGACGTTACAGCCGCCCATGACATCTCAGCCAGCCGAACTGAGCGCAAATCGACATCTCCCGAAAAGCCACGCGCGTTCGACTGTGGCGGCGGGTTCGTACTGACAGACCAAACACCACTGAAAGGGTTAACGGCCCGAAGACGAAGCTTGCCAATCAACCGAGGACGCGAGGAGCCGCATCAACATGGGATGATCACTCAAAGGAGGGGCCACGCCAATTTCAGTCTGCTGTCCAAGGTGAGCTAAACAAGCCCATATGCCGTTCTCGCGTTTGGATCACAAAAACATTCCGGATTGCCAAGCCGTGTATACCGGTTCGGCTACGCTCCTCGCCTCCATTTTCCTCAGAATTTCGAAGCAGATATTCAATCGCTTGTCCGGTATCCATAAGCAGTCGATCTGCGGCAGGCGATCGCATCGGCTATCACCGTTCAGAAATACTCAAAATCATCGGATCGCTTTCAGCTCACGCAATAATCGATCAGGTGCCTTCACGGGGCGGCAACGATTGGTCTAGAACACTGCGTTCCACTTACTCTGCCGCATCCTGCGTCTGTGCGTCCATCGCGGCCAACTCGCCCAATGTCACGGGCTTCAGGGGCGGACGGATACGGAAATGACCTGTCTCGTCAGGTGTCCGCCCATTCGCCTTGGCCAAAAGCGCGGTGACCGTCAGGCCGCAAAACCGCCCCTGGCACGGCCCCATGCCCGCCCGCCCGAACGCCTTGGCCTGGTTGGGCCCAAGACAGCCCAGGCTGGCATAACGGCGGATGTCTCCGGCGGTGATCTCCTCGCAGCGGCAGACAATCGTGTTGTCCGCGGGCGCGAGCGCCTCGACACAGGGCGGATAAGCGGCATCCAGAAACGCGCGCGGTGCGCGTTCGCGCGCCAGCGCGGCCCGCAGCGGGGCGGCCTGTTCCATGCAGGCCGCGGGATCAAGACGGCCCAGTTCCTCGGCGATCTTCAGCGCCGCAAGGCCACCGGCATATTCCGCCGCCTTCGCCCCCCCGATCCCGGCGCCGTCTCCGGCGATGAAAACGCCCGCAACGTCGCTCTGCCCCCATTCATCCAAGGCCGGGACAAAGCAGTTCTGCAAATGGTCCCATTCGTGACCGACACCAAGCGACCGTGCGGCCTGCGTATTGGGCACGACTCCATGATGCAGGAAAACCGTGTCGCAAGCGATCCGCCGGCTGTGACCCGCGCTGGTCAAGGTAACGGCTTCGGCCCGCGTCTCGCCCTCGATGGCGATCCCCTGCGCGCCGGTGAAACGCGGCACGCGGGCGCGCCGGATCTCTGCCAGCATCTTCATCCCCTTGAGCAGATAGGGCCATCCGCGAAGCGCCCCGCCAAGGTGGCGCATGGCGCTGATAATGTCGCCCCGGCCTTGCGTTTCGATCATCGCGGCGGGTGGCGTACCCGCGCGGATCATCTGCGCGGCAATAAGGTAAAGTAGCGGCCCCGAGCCCACCAGCACGGCATTGCGCGCCAGAACGCCTGATTGCTTGAGAAGGATCTGCCCGGCACCCGCCGTCATCACGCCCGGCAGGGTCCAGCCCGGCAGCGGCATCGGTCGCTCAAGAGCCCCCGTCGCCAAAAGCACGCGCGCGGCGGCGATCTGTGCTCCCTGTCCGTCTTGGCTGTAGGAGATGCGAAAACCTTCCTCTATGGCCCAGACCACCGCACCGGGCAGGTGATCTATGTCTGCGCGGCGCAGCCCGTCGGTCAGGGTTGCGCCATGCTTGTAATCCTTGCCCAGAATATCGCCGCGCAGCGCGGCGGCGCGGTCCACATCGCGATAAATCTGCCCGCCTGCGCGGGGCTGCTCATCAAGGATGCTGACGCTCAGGCCCAGCTCGGCGGCCCTGGCCGCCGCGGCCATGCCTGCAGGCCCGGCACCGATAATGACAAGATCACGCCGGATCATCATGCGCCTCCGCCTCATGCGGCCGGTTGATCCGCAGCCCTGCGGATACCTCGGTCATGCAGGCCTGCCGCACCACGCCGTCGATCTCGACAAGGCAGTCGTAACAGGCACCCATCATGCAGAACGGCGCGCGCGGCGCGCCCGTGACCTTGGTGTGCCGGAACACCTCCACGCCCGCGGCCAGCAGGGCGGCGGCCAGGTTCGCGCCCTCGCTCAACAAGAGCGGCGCCCCGTCAAGACTGACTTCGACGCGCGTACCGCCGTCATCGGGTTCAAGAAACGGCGAAGCGGTCTTCACTGAACACCTCCAGATCCGGGGCCGCATCGCTGCCTTCCAGCCAATCGGGCATCAGGCGCGCATGCGCGGCGGCCAGCGTGATGCCGCTGTGGCAGGTCACAAGAAAAGCCCCCGGCATCGTGGCGCTTTCCTGATAGATGGGCAGCCCGTCGGGCGACAGCACCCTCAGCGCGCCCCAACTTCGGACCAGCTGCGCCTTGGCCAGCGCGGGGTAGGCGGCGATCGCCTTTGCGGCCAGCCCCGAAAGCCCCGGCTGCGTCACCCGGTCGTCCAGCCCGACCTCTTCGTTGGTGGCGCCGATCTGTATGCCGCCCTCGTCGACCTGACGGGCAATCAGCGAGGGGCGGTTGATCAGCTTGGGCAGTTTCTCGGTGATCAGCACCTGCCCGCGCTGCGCGCGCACCGGCGCCTTGAATCCCATTCGCGGCCCGAGCTCTGCCGCGCCAAGACCCGCCGAGAGGATCACCTTGCCGGCCCGGACGATCGTTCCGTCCGCACAGGCGATGCGAAATCCGTCGGGCTTGGTCACGTCAGTCACGGTCTTGCCGGTCAGCACACGGCCACCCATGCGCCGGACATCGGCGGCCAGCGCCATGAGCAGCCTGAGCGGGTTCGCATGACCATCCTGGTGATGCAGAATCGCCCCCACCACCTTGGGGCCGATATGGGGTTCTTCCTTGCGCAGCGCATTATGACCCAGCACCTCGTAAGGGTAATCGCCTCCCAACTGCGCTTTCAGAGTCTCGTATTTGGCCAGCTTGGCTTCAAGCGCCTCCTCCGAGAAATGCAGATCGTAACCGCCCCTTTGTTCAAGCGGCACGTCCTGTCCGGTATTGGCGCCCAGTTCCTTGGCGAACTCCGCCCAGATCGCGGCGGATTGCTGTGACCAGCGGGCATAGCGAGGCTGGTTCATGCCCTTGGACTGAACCCAGACCAGACCGAAATTCCCGCGGCTGGCACGGAACGACCCGTCATCGCCATCCAGAACCGTCACCGTCAGCCCGCGCCTCAACAGGCCCCAGGCCAGCGAGAGGCCGACGACCCCGCCTCCGATGATGGCATAATCGGTTTCCATGTCCGCGCCCCGATAGAAAGGAAACGGGCGGGGCGGCCTGAACCGCCCTGCCCCATGCTCGCTCAGTTGGCTGCGGTGGCAACCTTGTCAAGGATCGCCTGGCCCCAGTCGGCCCCGACATCCTCCAGAACGGCGGGCCATACATCGGCGCGGGCTTTCGCGGCCATCCCGGCCAGTTCCTCGTCGCTCAATTCAACGACGGTGGCGCCCAGTTCGTCAACCAGACGCTGCTCGTTACGGCCCTGATCGGCCTGGGCCACCTCCCAGCGGGTCGCCTCGAAGGCCGCCGCCTGCTCTTTCAGCGCGGCCTGGTCCTCGTCCGAGAGACCAGAAAGGCTCTCGTTCGAGATGATCATGTACCAGACCTCGAAATGCGTGTTGGCCGGGATATAGGTCTTGGTCACGTCACGGAACGAGGCGTAGTACCCTTCGGCGCCCGACCCGATCACACCATCCACCACACCAGTCTGAACGGCCGTGAAAGCCTCCGAGAACGGGATCGGCGAGGGGATGTAGCCCAATGCTTCACCGGTCAGCTGGAATGACTTGATCCCCGGCACACGCACCTTGATGCCATTCGGTTCGACCGAGCCCGCGCCGGGATGATCGACATTGAGCGCGATACCTCCGAAATAAACGGGGTAGGCCGCGAGCATGGTAATGTCCTGCTCGGCGTAAAGCCCGGCCATCACCTCGCGCACGACACCGCCGGGGCCATAGACCGCGCGGGCCTGCTCCCAGTTTCCGGCCAGATAGGGGAAAGAACTGATCTGCATGCGCCGGTCGGCGGCCGTGGCGGCAGGTTGCGTCGCCATGTCGATGGCGCCAACGCTCACGCGCTCCTGCACCGTGGTGTAATCGCCAAGCGCCGAGGCCGGGAAAATATTGACGTTGACCTCCCCGTCCGTGGCCTCGGCCACGGCTGCCGAGAACGCGCGCAGTTCCACGTCGATGGTGGCGTCCTGCGGGCGCACATGGCTCATCTTCAGGTCTTGCGCCTGCGCAAAGGATCCAAGCGCCATCAGCGCCGTGGCAGCGGTTGTCAGGAATGCATGTTTCATTTGGGTTTTCTCCTTGTTGAACTTAATTGCTTAGGATTGATCAAGGCGCCACGTCGTAGCCGAAAAGACGCGGCAAAAAGAGCGACAGATCCGGCCAGAGCGAGGTCAGAAAGACCACCGGCACATAACCGAACAGGATCAGCTTCATCGCGGGCGGGATGACCTTGGTCACCTTCACCTGGCCGATCCGCGCCCCCAGGTAGAGGATCGAGGCATATGGCGGCGTCACCCCGCCCATCGCGGTATTGACCCCCATGATCGCCGCGAATTGCACCGGGCTGACGCCGATGGCGTTCATCAGGGGCAACAGCAGCGGTGCGATCAGGATGATCGCGGTCACGTCATTGACCACCATGCCCACCAGGAACAGCAGGATATTGATCATGATCAGCAACAGGACCTTGTTCTCGGTGATTGCGAAAATCCCCTGCACCAGTTGCTGGGGGATGCTTTCATAGACGAACATCTGCGACAGGATCATCGAGAACAGGATCATCATCATGATCGCGCCCACTGCGGTGGCGGCTTCCTTGCCCGCCGAAAGAAAGTTGGACAGCCTCAGCCCCTTGTAGATCAGAAACCCGACGGGCACGGCATAGATCACCGCCACGGCGGCGGCCTCGGTCGGTGTCATGACCCCGCCATAGATGCCGCCCAGAATGATGACCGGCATCAGCAGCGCGGGAAAGGCGTGAATGCCGCGTCGGGCGACCTCGCCCGAAAGTTCCGAGAAAGAAGGCTTTTCATCCAGCACAAGATCGAACTTGCGCGACATCACCAGGTTGATGACCGAGAACGCGAACATGATCAGCAGGCCGGGACCCAGCGTCGCCAGGAAACAGGCGAGGATCGAGGTGTCGGTGACCCAGCCATAAACGATCATCGTCACCGATGGCGGAATAAGCAGGCCAAGGATCGACGAATTGGCGATCAGCGCGGTGGCGTATTCGCGCGGGTAGCCGCGCTTTTCCATTTCGGGGATCAGCAGCGGGCCGATGGCGGCAATACCGGTGAGACCCGAGCCCGAGATCGCCCCGATCACTGCGCAGGAGACGGCTGCAACCACGCCGAGACCGCCCCGGACATGGCCGATGAAGGCATTGACGAAACGCAGCAGGGACGCGGCGATTCCGCTCTCGGACATGATGGTCCCCGCCAGCACGAACAACGGAATTGCCAGCAGCACGGGGTTGCCAAGCTGCTGGACACCCCAGAGCATCATGCCTTTCATGGTCACGTCACCGATCATGTACATGACCATCAACGCGGCGCCGAAACAGTAGGGCAGCGGCACGCCCAGCGTGAGTGTGATCACCAGAATGGCGATGGCCAGAAGCGCAATCTCGATCATGCCGCTTCTCCCCTGCCGCTCAGGCTGCGGATATGGCGCCACAGGTGCCAGGCCGTATAGGCCATCATCAGCCCAAGCCCGATCAGCAACGCGATATCGGAATAGAATGTCGGGATATAAAGCGTCGGGCTTTCGCGCCAGACGCGCCAGGCATAGCGCGTGTAATCCCACGCCCAGGTCAGCAGCCAGAGGCCGACAATCAGGCTGATGATCTCGCCCAGGATGGCAAGGATCGTGTGGCCGCGCTCGGTCGTGATGAAAATCTCCAGCACGTTCGCGCGGATATGCGTGTTCTCGCGCGATGCGTTGACCGATCCCAGGATGTAAAGCCACATGGTCGGGTACAGCATCGTCTCTTCAAGCCCCATCACGGGCACCTGCAGCACGTAGCGCGTGATGACCTGCACGAACTGGCCCAGGGCCACGATGCAGATCAAACCCGTCAGCAAATATTTGGCGAAAGCGTCCATCAATCCCCCTAACCCGCGCGTTCCCCGCGCTGAGCCGTGACTCATAACACTGGACAGCTGCCATAAAATCAATTTCATAATATCTTTAAAGCCATCAATTGAATTGATACCCCATGCATCTTTCCCTCCGCCAACTCGCCACCTTTCGCGAAGTCATGCGCTCAGGCTCGATCAGTCAGGCCGCGCGCGCCGTCGGGCGGACCCAGCCAGCGGTTTCGACAATGGTGCAGTCGCTCGAGGGGCAGCTTGGTTTTGCCCTCTTCGTGCGCGAACAGGGCAAGCTCACGCCGACACCCGAGGCCCATTTCTTTCTGGAGGAATGCGAAGAAATCCTCAGCCGGGTCGAACGCGCCGAGCGCACGCTTGAACGGATCGGCGCGATCGAGTCGGGCAAATTGCAGGTCGCGTGCCACCCTGCGGCCTCAAGCGTGCTTCTGCCCAAGCTCATGACCCGGTTTCTCGACGGGCGCGACGATCTTGACGTCTCCCTGATCATGCGCTCCTCGGACATCATCGAGGATTTGATCGCATCCCAGCAATTCGATGTCGGCTTTTCCGAAACGCCCCGGCCCCGCGCCTCGATCCGTCAGACCGATTACGACCTCGAATGCGTCTGTATCCTGCCCGCCGATGATCCTCTGGCCCGATCAGACACGATCACCCCCGCCGATCTCGACGGGCGCCCCATGGCCGTGCTCTTTGATGAGCACCCAACAGCCGTCCAGACCGAGGCCGCGTTTCGCACCGCCGGATGCCGGTTCAAGAAACGGCTGGAGCTGCGCACCTTTCTGCCCGGCCTTCAATTCGTAGCGGCGGGTGTCTGCGTGATGGTCTGCGACATGATCACCGCCTATAGCCACCTTCTCGTGGCCCCCGAAGGCGCGCGCCTCGCGATCCGGCGTTTCAGGCCACGCATTTCCAACAGCGTCTCGATCCTGACACCCGGTTACGCAACCCAATCAATGGCCGGACGCGCCTTCATCCGCGAGTTGGAAGCCGCCGTGGACCGCATGCAGTCCGAAATCGACCGGGTCCTGACGCACGGCTGACCCCGCACCGCACTAAAGCGCCAGCAGCAGCGGAACGAAGGCGATGAGAATGTAGACCACGATCAGCACCAGCAGATAAGGCAGCACCGCACGGGCGATCCTTTCGATGGGCACATTGGCCGTGGTCGAGGCCACAAACAGGTTGATCGCCACCGGCGGCGTTACCATGCCGATGGCCAGACCCACGACGATGATGATCCCGAAATGCACCGTGTCGATCCCCAGTTGCGCCGCAAGCGGCAACAGCATCGGGGTCAGGATGATCAGCGCGCTCGCGGTCTCAAGGAAGACGCCGGTGATCAGGATCAGCGCCATGATCAGAATCAGCAGCACATAGATATTGCCCGACAGCGACAGCGCAAACGAGGCAATCGCCCCCGGTACCTGCCAACTGGCCAGCGCCCAGCTCAGCACCGACGAGGCCGCGATCACGAACATGATGACAGCCGTGGTCACGCCAGCGCGCAACACGATCCGGTAAAGCCCGCTCAGCGTCAGGTCACGGTAGATGAAGAACGAAACGAAGACGGCATAGTTCACTGCCACCACCGCCGCCTCGCTGGGGGTGAAGAGGCCCGAAAAGATACCACCGAGAATGATCAGCGGCGCCATCAGGCCCCAACTCGCCGAAATCAGCGTGCGCCCGATGGTGGCCAGTGACAAGGCCGTGCCGCGCGGATAGGCGCGCCTGTGGCCCTGAATAAGCGCGACGGCGATCAGCCCCACACCCATGGCAAGGCCGGGAATGAACCCGCTCAGAAACAGCTCTTTCACCGATTCCTGCGCGATCACAGCGTAGATGATGATCGGCACCGAAGGCGGGATGACCACCCCGATCGTGCCCGATGCGGCGATCAGCGACGCCGCCGAGGCCGGGTCATAGCCCTTGCGCTTCAACTCGGGCACAAGGCTTGCCCCCACAGCCGCGGTCGTCGCCGCCCCCGAACCCGAAATTGCGGCAAAGAACATGCCAGCCAGCACCGAAACCACCGAGAGACCACCCTTGATGAAGCCGAACATGCTGTCGGCAAAGGCTACCAGCCGCTTCGAGATCTCACCCTGCGCCATGATGTCCCCGGCCAGCACGAACATCGGCACCGCCACCAGCGCAAAGCTGTTGATCCCCGAAAACATCTGCTGTGGTACCACCATCAGCGGCACGCCCCCAAGGTTCAGCGCGCTCATCGCCGCCGCGCCGATGACGATGGCGACGGGCAGGCCCATGAGCAGAAACAGGATGAAAAGACCGGCCAGCACCAGGCTCATTGCGGCACCTCCGGCGTCGCGGCGACACTGCGTGGCTCCTGCCCCGCCAGCAGGCGGACAAGATCGATCACCGACAGCCCCGCCATGATCGCGGCGCAGACCGGCATCACCGCATAGACAAGCCCCATGGACATGCGCAGCGATGGCGATTTCTGAAAACTCTGCATCCCCATGTAACGCCAGCCTATCACCGCCAAGGTCGCCAGAAACGCAATCGCCACCAGCATGCCTGCGCCCGACACGATCCGGCGCAGGCGGTCCGGCAGGCTGTCACGCAACAGTGTGACAGCGATATGCCGGCCCTGCTGATAGGCCAGAGTCGCGCCCAGAAAGGTGATCCAGATCAGCAAGAAACGCGCGACCTCCTCGGTCCAGCTGACCGAGGTGAACGCCACCCGCGACACGATCTGCAACGTGATCACACCGGTCAGCGCGACCATGCCCACGAACACGACGGGGCCCAGTATCGCGCCGACCATCCGGTCGATCCACTCCAGCACCTTCAGCATCTTACTTGATCGCGTTCTGAATGCGCGTCAGGTAATCGCCGAACTTCGTGCCATACTTCTCGTAGACCGGCGCGACCGCTTCGGAAAATGCCGTGAGGTCGGCATCGTCCACGATCTCCATTCCCGAATCGCGCAGCGCCTGAAGCTGCTCGCTCTGCTGCTCGGCATTGAGCGCGCGTTCATATTCGGCGGCGTCCTGCGCGGCCTTGACGACGATCTCCTGCGCCTCGGGCGACAGTTTCTGCCAGACCGGCATACCCATCACGAAAATCGCCGGCGCATAGCTGTGGCGCGTCATCGTCATGTTGGTCTGGGTCTCGTTCAGCTTGAAGGAATAGACCACGCCAACCGGGTTTTCCTGCCCGTCGATGGTGCCTTGCTGCATCGCGGTCAGCGCCTCGGTCCAGGCCATAGGAATGGCATCGGCGCCCAGTTCGCGGAACGTGTCGATATAAACGGGGTTCTCCATCACGCGGATCTTCAGGCCCTCGATATCCTCGGGGCTGCGCACCGGTCGCTCGGAATTGGTCAGGTTGCGAAAGCCACGCTCGGCATAGGCCAGGCCCTTGAGGTTCACTTCCGACAGCCGGTCCAGCAATTCCTGCCCGATCGGCCCGTCCAGCACCTCATAGGCTTTCTCGGCCGAGGGGAACAGGAAGGGCAGCTCGAAAACCGCCATATCCTCAAGGAAATTGGACACCGGGCCATTGGTGATCACGCCCATATCGACCGTGCCGATCTGCATGCCCTCCAGCAGCGTGCGCTCATCGCCCAGCGTCGCGTTGGGGAAAATCTCGACGCTGATCGCCCCGTCCGAGCGTTCACCGACCAGTTCCTTGAACTTGGTGGCGGCAGCGTGAAAGCCATCCTGCTCGTTCACCACATGCGCAAGGCGCAGATTCACCGGCTCGATTTCGGCCACCAGCGGCAAGGCGCTGACCGCCAGACCAAAGCCCGCCACAACAGCGGAGCGGACCATCGTTTTCAAATTATTCATCTTGTTTCCTCCTGAAACCAATCGCAGACGGCGCCTTTTGCGCCCGGGTGCTGCGCTCCGGGATCAGAGAATTCGGCCAAGCCCGGATCAGCGTCTGTGAAATGCTGAAACCCTATGCAAAACGCAGCTTTCTTGCGCTTAAACGTGAAAGCTGGCGGGGATTCAAGGGGCTCTTGCGGGGGCTTGAAACCGCGCTCGTCTTGCCTTGCACCGCCTTTGGCACGCCGCGTTCAAAATGCCTGAGTCGCCGTAACAGCGCGTTTCCAGGCGTCGTATTTCCGCGCACGCTCGTCCGCTTCCATCGCCGGGGTGAATTGGCGCTCCAGCGCCCATGTCTTGGCGAATTCCGCCGCATCCGGGTAAAGCCCGGATTGCATCCCCGCCAGCCACGCCGCGCCCAGCGCCGTGGTTTCAAGAACCTCGGGGCGATCCACCGGCGCGTCGATGATGTCCGACAGAAACTGCATGGTCCAATCCGATGCGCTCATGCCGCCGTCAACCCGAAGGGTTGCGACTTCGCTGTCCCGAAGGGTTGCGACCTCACTGGCACGCAACACCGCATCGCCCTGTCCGACCCAATCGCTTCGCATCGCCTCCACCAGGTCGCGGGTCTGGAACCCGACGCTTTCCAGCGCGGCGCGGGCGAATTCCTCGGGGCGCGAATTGCGCGTCAGCCCAAACATCGCGCCCCGGCATTCGGCGTTCCAATAGGGCGCGCCAAGCCCGGTAAAGGCCGGCACCAGCACAACATTCTGGCCAGGATCGGCCTGTTGCGCCAGTGTCTGCGTTTCCTTGGCGTGGCGGATGATTTTCAACCCGTCGCGCAGCCATTGCACCACCGCCCCCGCGATGAAAATCGAGCCCTCCAGCGCATAGGTCGGCTTGCCGTCAAGCTGATAGGCAATGGTCGTCAGCAGGCGGTTCTGAGATATCACCGGCAAATCTCCGGTATTGAGCAGCGCGAAACAGCCCGTGCCATAGGTCGATTTCATCATTCCCGGCTGGAAACAGGCCTGTCCCAGCGTCGCCGCCTGTTGATCCCCCGCGACCCCGCGAATGGGAATCTCGCGCCCGAACAGATCGTCGCGGGCCATACCGAAATCGCCCGCGCTGTCGCGCACCTCGGGCAGCATGCCCATCGGGATATCCAGCATCTCGCAAATGGTGCTGCTCCAGCGCCCCTTGCGGATGTCATAAAGCAGGGTGCGCGCGGCATTGGTCGCATCCGTCGCATGCACCTTGCCGCCGGTCAGCTTCCAGATCAGGAAGCTGTCGACCGTCCCGAACAGCAGTTCGCCCTTTTCGGCGCGCGCGCGGGCGCCCTCCACATTGTCGAGTATCCATTTCAGCTTGGTCCCCGAGAAATACGGGTCCAGCAAGAGCCCCGTGCGTTCGCTCACCGCCGGTTCATGCCCGGCATCGCGCAGATTGCGGCACAGTGCGGCGGTGCGCCGGTCCTGCCAGACGATGGCGTTGTGAACCGGCGCGCCGGTTTGCCGGTCCCAGACCAGCGTGGTTTCGCGCTGATTGGTGATGCCGATGGCGGCGATATCCGCCACCGTCAGCCCGGCGCGCTCGATCACGGCGCGGCAGGTTCCCGCGGTCGTCGACCAGAGGTCATTGGGGTCATGCTCGACCCAGCCCGATTCGGGATAGATCTGGCGGAACTCCTCCTGCGCGGTGGCCTTCAGGCGCATATGACCGTCGAAAAGGATGGCGCGGCTCGATGTGGTGCCCTGATCGATGGCAAGGATATGGCTCATGTCTCTCCTCCGGCGGCGGCTGGCTCATTATGACGCGGCGCGCGCCGCTCGGCCATCCATGCGTCCAGCGCGGCGATTTCGCTTTCGCTCATGCGCAGCCCCAGCTTGCTGCGCCGCCAGACCACGTCCTCGGCGCAGCGCGCATATTCCCGGCGCATCAGCCAGTCCACCTCGCGCTCATGCAAGCTCGCGCCGAAATCACGGCCCAGATCGCCCGCCACGCGCGCATCGCCCAGCATCTCGCCCGCCTCGGTGCCATAGGCCCTGATCAGCCGCCCGGCCCAGGCCGCCTCTAGAAAAGGATAGGTGTCGCACAGCGCCTCGGTCAGCCGCGCCACGGCATCGACCTCGAAATCACCGCCCGGCAGCGCGACCCCCGCCGTCCAGTCGCCTTGCAACCCCTTGAAGAACGGCGCCAGCCTGCCCATCGCCGACTCGGCCAGCTTGCGATAGGTGGTGATCTTGCCGCCAAAGACATTGAGCAACGGCGCGCCGCTGTCACCCTGCTCAAGCTTGAGCACGTAATCCCGCGTCGCCGCCGTCGCCGATGCCGCACCGTCATCGTAAAGCGGCCTGACGCCCGAATAGCTCCAGACGATATCCGCCCGCGTCACTGGCCGCGCGAAATAGTCCGACGCGAAACGGCACAGGTATTCTGCCTCTTCCTGCGTGCAGACCGGCGGGGTCGCGGCATCCTCGTGTTCGGCGTCGGTGGTGCCGATCAGCGTGAAATCCCCCTCATAGGGGATCGCGAAAATGATCCGCCCGTCGCTCCCCTGAAAGAAATAACTGCGGTCGTGATCGAAGAGCCGCCTTGTCACGATGTGGCTGCCCCTGACCAGCCGCACACCCTGCCCGGCATCGCCATCCCGCCCCAGCGCGTCGTGGATCACCTCGCCCACCCAGGGGCCGCCCGCATTGACCAGCGCGCGCGCCCGCGTGGTGCTCACCTCACCGGTCTCGCCATCCTCAAGCGTGACCGTCCAGACCCCGCCCTCGCGGTGCGCCGACACCACCTTGACGCGGGTGCGGATGACCGCCCCCCGCGCCTCTGCATCGCGCGCATTCAGCACCACAAGACGGCTATCCTCGATCCAGCAATCGGAATACTCGAAGGCGCGCTTGAACTTGCCCTTCAACGCAACGCCCGCCCGATCCATCGTCAGGTCCACCACCCGCGTCGCCGGTAATATCTTGCGCCCGCCCATATGGTCATACATGAACAGCCCCAGCCGGATCATCCATGCCGGTCGCCGCCCCTTCATCCAGGGCATCACGCGGTTGAGCAACCCGGATGCCGGCGTCTCCCCCTCAAAACGCATGCCATCATGCAAGGGCAACACGAAGCGCATCGGCCAACTGATATGGGGCATCGCCCGCAACAGGGTCTCGCGTTCGATCAACGCCTCTCGCACCAGCCGGAATTCGAAATACTCAAGATAGCGCAGCCCGCCATGAAACAGCTTGGTCGAGGCCGATGACGTGGCCGAGGCCAGGTCGTTCATCTCGGCCAGTTCGACGCTCAGGCCCCGCCCCGCCGCGTCGCGCGCGATACCACAGCCATTGACCCCACCGCCGATCACGAAAAGATCGACCGGATCCTTGCCCCGCGCTGGTTCCACCTGACGTCCTTTCGCTGCCATGCCGATGCGCCGACGCAAGCACGGCCCGCCTGACAGAG
>Ga0102938_10000795_pt1 | contig 23694 bp, 17 predicted proteins | sample SalPonR2_B_D2_MG_FD_84516 | JGI IMG/M metagenome (GOLD analysis project Ga0102938, IMG submission 84516) | Salt pond soil microbial communities from South San Francisco under conditions of wetland restoration - Salt Pond MetaG R2_B_D2_MG | ecosystem: Environmental > Aquatic > Marine >... | reverse complement strand
GATCTCGCGGAAACGCGCCCAGTCGATGACCCGGGAGTAGGCCGAGAAGCCGGCGATGACCAGCTTCGGCTTGTGCTCCGTCGCGAGCGCTGCCAGCGCCTCGTAGTCGATCTCGTTGCCGTCGGGTGTCAGGCCGTACTGGATCGCGTTGTAGACGCGCCCCGAGAAATTGACCTTGGCGCCGTGCGTCAGGTGGCCTCCGTCCGCAAGGCTCATGCCGAGAATCGTATCGCCCGGATCGATCATCGCCATGAAGGCCGCCACGTTCGCCTGGGAGCCGGAATGCGGCTGGACGTTGGCATAGTCCGCGCCGAACAGCTCCTTGGCCCGCGCCACCGCGAGATCCTCCGCCTGGTCGACGAATTCGCAGCCACCGTAATAGCGCTTCCCGGAATAGCCCTCGGCGTACTTGTTGGTCAGCACCGAGCCCTGCGCCTCGAGAACGCGCGGGCTGGCGTAGTTCTCCGACGCGATCAGCTCGACGTGTTCCTCCTGGCGGCGGCGCTCGGCCTCGAGCGCGGCGAACAGTTCGTCGTCGAATCCTGAAATCTTCATGTCGGGGCTGAACATCGGCGGGCACTCCGGGCGTAGGCGGCCAAATAGCCATTTTAACCCCAACACCGCCTCGAGCCGCGAACCGCGGGTAGGCGCCGACCGGCGCAGGCCAGAAAAGGTCGGCGGAGGCCGCCGGCGGCTACAAGCTGTCGGCGAACTCCGCGACCACCCGGCTCCAGGCCGCGGCGACGTTACGGCGGTTGTAGCCGCCGGCCCCGAGCGCCAGCACGCGCCCCTGCGCATGGTCGTCAGCGAGCCGGCAGACCGCCCGGGCCGCGCGGCCATGGGCGCCCTCGCTGTACTGCAGGTGCGTGAGCGGATCGCCCGCCAGGCTGTCAGCCCCGGCGGCGAGAATGTAGAACTCGGGGCGGGCGGCGGTGAGAAAAGCCTCGCACTCTTCCCAAGCCGCGTTGAATTCCTCGTCCCCGGCCCCCGGATGCAGCGGAATATTGAGCTTGCGCCCCTCCGCCGGCCCGATGCCGACTTCCTCCCGGTGGCCCGTGCCGGGGAAGAGGAAGCGCCCGTCCTCATGGATATCGACGAACACGAGGTCCGGGTCCGAGGCGAAACCGTAATAGACGCCGTCGCCGTGGTGCGCATCGATGTCCACGTAGGCAATCCGCTGGATCCCGTGACGCTTGCGCAGGTTCTCGATGAGCACGCCGATATCGTTGAACACGCAGAAACCCGAGGTCTTGTCGCGCGCTGCATGGTGCAGGCCCGCGATGGGGATGAACACCCGGCGGGCCTCGCCGGTCGCCAGCAGCTCACCGGCGTGCAGCGTGGCGCCGACGACGTTCGCGGCGGTGTGATAGACGCCCGGGAACGCGGGGGTATCGCCTTCGTCCAGGAAGCCGATGCCCTCGATCGACATGCGCTCGATGAAGCGCACGTGCCGCGTGGTGTGAAACAGCTCGAGCTCCGCCCGGGTGGCCGGCCGCTCCGGATCCTCGATCCAGACTCGGTTCTCGAGCTCCCGCTCCCGCAGGCTGCGCAAAAAGACCTCGTGGCGATCACGCCCGAAGGGGTGGCCGTCGCCGAAACCGTACTCGGCGATCGATTCCCCCGCGAGCACCCGCAACTCGCCTTTGTTCTTACGCTTCAGGAACACCGGCACTCCGTGATTCATGGTCGTGCAGCGAGGATAAACCAGCAGCGCGCAAGTTGACACGCCCCGCCGGACGGATTTCCCGCAGCAGCCTGCGTGCCGCATAATGCCGCGCCCAGCAACCACTTCCAGAACGAGACCTCATGGCGCAGTACATCTACACGATGAACCGCGTCGCCAAGATCGTCCCGCCCAAGCGGTACATCCTGCGCGACATTTCCCTTTCTTTTTATCCCGGCGCGAAGATCGGCGTGCTCGGCCTGAACGGCTCGGGCAAGTCCACCCTCCTGCGCATCATGGCGGGCAAGGACCAGGAGATCGAGGGCGAAGCACGGCCGCAGCCCGGGATCCGCATCGGCTATCTCGAGCAGGAACCGCAGCTCGATCCCGCCAAGGACGTGCGCGGCAACGTCGAGGACGCGCTGGGCGACGTGAAAGGCGCACAGGCCCGGCTGGACGAGATCTATGCCGCCTACGCCGAGCCGGATGCCGATTTCGATGTGCTGGCGAAGGAGCAGGCCGAGCTGGAGAACCTGCTGCAGGCCGCCGGCGGCCACTCCGCGGAACGCACCATGGAAATCGCCGCCGACGCACTGCGCCTGCCGCCCTGGGACGCCGACGTCACGCGCCTGTCCGGCGGCGAGCGGCGCCGGGTCGCACTGTGCCGCCTGCTGCTGTCGCGGCCGGACATGCTGTTGCTCGACGAACCCACCAATCACCTGGACGCCGAGTCGGTGGCCTGGCTGGAGCATTTCCTCCACGACTACTCCGGCACGGTGATCGCCGTCACCCATGACCGTTACTTTCTCGACAACGTCGCGGGCTGGATCCTGGAACTGGATCGCGGCCACGGCATCCCGTGGAAAGGCAACTACTCCTCTTGGCTGGAGCAGAAAGAGGCGCGCCTGGAGCAGGAAGCCAAGGGCGAGGCGGCCCGCGTCAAGGCCATGAAGCAGGAGCTGGAATGGGTGCGGACCAACCCCAAGGGTCGCCAGGCCAAGAGCAAGGCCCGCATGGCGCGTTTCGAGGAACTGTCGTCGCGCGACTACCAGCAGCGCAACGAGACCAACGAAATCTACATCCCGCCGGGACCCCGCCTCGGCGACCAGGTCATCGAGGCGCGCGGCCTGAAGAAGGGTTTCGGCGACCGGCTGCTGTTCGACGATCTCTCCTTCGACCTGCCCAAGGGCGCCATCGTCGGCGTCATCGGCCCGAACGGCGCCGGCAAGACCACGCTGTTTCGCATGATCATCGGCGACGAGCAACCCGACGGCGGCGAGATCCAGCGCGGGCCGACGGTCGAACTCGCCTACGTGGACCAGAGCCGCGACTCGCTGGACGATAACAAGACGGTCTGGGAAGAAATCTCCGAAAGCCAGGACATCATCCGCGTCGGCAACTACGAGACCCCTTCGCGTGCTTACGTTGGGCGCTTCAACTTCAAGGGCCCGGACCAGCAGCAGAAGATCGGCAATCTCTCGGGAGGCGAGCGCAACCGCGTGCACCTGGCCAAGGTGCTGCGCGCCGGCGGCAACCTGCTGCTGCTCGACGAGCCGACCAACGACCTGGACGTGGAGACGCTCCGCGCGCTCGAGGAAGCCCTGCTGGAGTTTCCCGGCAGTGTGGTCGTGATTTCGCATGACCGCTGGTTTCTCGATCGCATCGCGACGCACATGCTGGCCTTCGAGGGCGACAGCGAGGTGGTGTTCTTCGAGGGCAACTACGCGGAATACGAGGCCGACCTGAAGCGGCGCAAGGGTGAGGAAGCGGCCCAGCCGCATCGGCTGCGTTACAAAAAGATCATCTGAGAGCACGCCGCTGTGGCGTCCCGGGGGCGTTGCTCAGCGCGCCGGGCGGGCGGAGACGTATTTTTCGCGGCGCAGCTGCTTCAGCGGGAAGTCCATGGCTTTCAGGATGTCCACAGACTCGTCAATCATTCCCGGGTTGCCGCACAGGTAGACCGTGTCGGACGCCGGATCGAGTTCCAGGCCGCTGAACAGGGTCTGCACGTAGCCGGCTTGCTCCCAGGGTTCCGGTTGTGCGGGGAAATCCCGGCTGTAGCACGCCGAAAACTCGAAATCCGCGCTGTCCCGGGCCGCGTGCAGGAAATCCTCGCCGAACAACAGCTCCTCACGACGCCAGACCCCCAGCACGATGTGGAAGCGATCACCGGCGCGCAAGCGCTCCCGGATCACGGGAAGCATCGAGCGATACGGCGTGATGCCGGTGCCGGTACCCACCAGCAGGTAACGGCACGGGGGCTCGTCGCGCAACACGAAGCGTCCGAACGGACCACTCGCCGGCAGCTCGTCGCCGGGCTCCAGAGCGCCAAGCGCATCGCTCGCCAGGCCGCCGGGGACGGGCGACATGGCGATCTCCAGCAAGCCCTCCGGGCCGGGTGGGTTCGCGATGCTGTAGCTGCGATGCGTACTGCCGTTCGTCGTGGCGAAATGCAGGTTGAGAAACTGTCCCGGGATGAAATCGAGCGCCGTGCCGTCGCTGCGGTGAAAAGCAAGATGCATGACATGTGGCGTCACCATGCGGCGCCACGCGAGACGGACCGGGAATGTTTCTATAGCCATGGGCGCCGAATCTTCCGCATTAGTCCATGCGAACACAAGTCCCGCGGACGCTGAACCGGCCCGCAGTTGCTATAGTTCCATCCCCTGACCGAGCGCAATCTTCCGGAGACCGATCAATGAAGTCATGGATTTTCTCGACTGCCCTGCTGGCCGCCGGCCTGGCGACCCTGCCCGCGACCGCCCACGACCACGACGCCCTCGCCAAGGCCGCCGATGGCGATCATCGCGCACCGGCCAACGTGGCGCGCGACGCGGCCCGGCATCCGCAGGAGACGCTGGAGTTCTTCGGCTTCGACCAGGATCTCACGATCGTCGAGGTGTTCCCGGGCGGCGGCTGGTACACGGAAATCCTGGCTCCGGCGGTGCGGGGCCACGGCAAGCTCGTCGCGGCGCATTTCCCCGCCGATGCCACGGCCGAATACATGCAACGGGTGCGTGCCCAGTTCCTCGCCAAGCTGGCGGCCGAGCCAGGAGTCTACGACGAGGTCGAGGTCACCGGTTACGTGCCGGGCAACCCCGGCGGACTGGCGCCGGCCGGCAGCGCGGATCTCGTGCTGACCTTTCGCAACCTGCACGGCATGCTGCGCCAGGGCAACCTGGAAGCGTTCCTGGCCGATGCCCATGCCGTGCTGAAGCCGGGCGGCACGCTCGGAGTCGTGCAGCATCGCGCGCCCGAGGGCAGCGATCCGGAGGCAGGTAAGCAGTCGGCTTACCTGCCGCAGGCGTGGGTGATCGAGCAGGTCGAGGCGGCGGGTTTCGAACTGGATGCCATGGCGGAGATCAATGCGAACCCGCGTGACACCGCGGATCATCCCGGCGGGGTGTGGGCTTTGCCTCCCACGCTGCGGCACGGCGACGAGGACCGCGAGAAATACGAGGCGATCGGCGAAAGCGATCGCATGACCCTGCGTTTCGTCAAGAAATAGCTGCCGCCAGGACGCGAAACACGCGCAGCAGCTGCTGCTGCGCTGCGGCGAACCGAGGATGATCCGGCCCACCGGCCGGGTCGTCCTCGTCCATGTAGACGCGCTGCGCCATCTCGATCTGGAGGGCCTCCACGCCCGGTTCGGCGCCGTAATGGTCCGTGATGTAGCCGCCCTTGTAGGGGGCGTTGAGCGCCACGCGGAAACCCTCGGCGGCAAAAGCACCCTGCAGCAGTTCGCGCAACCAGGGACCGCAGGACCGCCCATCGCGGTCGCCCAGGTAAATTTCGTCGCGCAGTGCGCCGTGCAGGCGATTCGGCACCGACGCGACGCTGTGCGCATCCAGCAGCACCACCCGCCCGAAGCGCGTCCGCATCTCCTCCAGCAGAGCCGCCAGCTGCGCATGGTAGGGCGCATGCCATGCAAGGCGTCGGGCCTCCACCTCCGCGGCGTCGGGCGGCGTGGCGAACACCGGCTCGCCATGGAAGGTCTCCAGCGGCACCAGCCCGGTCTCGAACCGGCCCGGATACAGCGGCCGGGGCCGCGGCGGCCGATTGAGATCGACGACGAAGCGGCTCACCGTGGCAAAGATCGTCGTCGCGCCCAGCGCCGGCAGGAACTCGTACAGTCGATGCAGGTGCCAGTCGGTCATCGGCTGTGCCTGCATGGCGGGTGAGGCGAGGGCGGCGCGCACGGACTGCGGCATCCAGGTCCCGGTGTGGGGAATGCTCACGACGACAGGCAGCGGCGCAGCAGTCGGCCGCCGCAAGCCATAGGGCGCCGCGTTGCCCTGCGCGGCAGCGTCGCGCGGCTCGGTCACGCGCCCTCGCCGGGCGCCATGATGCGGCGCAGGGCCGGGCCGAATTCCCCGCCCTCCAGAGGAACGTGTCGCCGCCCCCCGACCCAGACCTGGTCGATGGCCCGCCCGTCACCGGCGGTGATCAGCGCATCGAGCACGGCATGAGGGCCGTCGCAACCCGCGAACAGCATCGCACCCGCATCGACAGTCACGACGTCGGCATAAGAGCCGACCTGGAGCGCGCCGACCGGCAAGCCCAGAGGTGCGGCGCCCCCGGCTGCGAGCCGTCCCCAGAGGGCGGCCCCGAGACCCTCGGCATTCGCGAAACAGCCGCGCCGCCCGGTCGACAATCGTTGCCCGTACTCCAGCCAGCGCAGTTCCTCCACGGCATCGATCCGCACGTTGCTGTCCGAGCCCAGCGCGATGCGCCCGCCCTCCGCCGCGAACTCGGCGGCCGGGAACAGGCCGTCGCCCAGGTAGCCCTCGGTGAGCGGACACAGCACGACGGTCGCGCCGCTCGCGCGGATGAGCTCCCGCTCGGCATCATTCGTGTGCGTGGCATGCACCAGGCTCCAGTGCGGTCCCAGTTCCACGGTCTCGGCCAGCAGTTCCACCGGCCGGCGGCCCGTGGCCGCGACACAGTCGGCCACCTCCCCCGGCTGTTCCGCGATGTGCAGGTGAACGGGTGCCGCGGGACCGAGCAGTTCGGCCGCACCCAGCACCATGTCCTCGATCATGTCCGCCGGCACCGCGCGCAGCGAGTGCGCCGCCACCCCGCGGCAATGGCGCTGGTACATCGCGACGAGGGTGAGGAAATCTTCCGCGTCACGGTGCAGGAAGCGCGCCTGGGCGGGTTCGGCCGGCGCATCGAATCCGCCGCGCTGGTAGAAGACCGGGATGAAGGACTGGCGGATGCCGGCATCGGTGGCGGCGCGGATCACCGCGTCGACGCACTCCGTGGCCCGCGCGCCGTCGGAGCGCCGATGCAGGTAATGGAATTCGGCGACCGAGGTGTAGCCGGCGGCCAGCATCTCCCGGTAGGTGTGCCAGCAGAGTTCGTAAAGCGTGTCGGGATCAAGGCCGGCGGCGAGCCGGTACATGGAATCCCGCCAGCTCCAGAACGAGTCCTGCCCTCGCCTGGCTTCGCCGTAACCGGCAAGGCCGTGCTGGAATGCGTGACTGTGGGCGCTCGGCATGCCGGGCAACGCCAGCCAGCCGTCGAATGCAGCGCCGGGGACCGCGGCCTCGATCGCCGTGATCCGGCCGTCGCCGTCGATGCTCAGCCGGCGGTGGCGCTCGATGCCGGCCGGCGTGAGAATATGCTCGAAGTTGAGTTCACGCGACATCGTCGTGCGGGCCTTTGTTACCGGACCCTCCATGACTGACCAGTTTTTTCATAACGCGAAAGTCTACCCGAAGGCCGATGGCGACGCGGTGGCGGATTGCTTCGCCGTGGCCGACGGCCGGATCGTGTCGCTCGGGGTGGATACGCCCGCCGCGCAACGGGTCGATCTCGACGGGCGCGTCGTGATGCCGGGATTCGTCGATTGCCATACCCATCTCGTGTGGGCGGGGGACCGGTCCGCGGAATTCGCACAGCGCCAGTCGGGCGCAGATTACGCAGCGACCGCACGCGGGGGCGGAGGGATACTCGCGACGGTGCGCGCACTGCGGGCCGCGGACGAGGAGACCCTGGTCGCCCTCGCTCTCCCGCGTTTGCATGCACTCGCCCGGGAAGGCGTCACCCAGGTCGAAATCAAGAGCGGCTACGGGCTGGATCCCGACAACGAACTCAAGATGCTGCGCGTCATCCGGCGTCTCGCACGCGAGCAGCCGCTGCGCATCCAGGCCACCTTCCTCGGCGCCCACACGGTCCCGGCGGGGCGCGACCGCGCCGAATACCTCCACGAAGTCATCGAGGTGATGCTGCCGGCCATCGCCGCGGAGGGACTTGCCGATGCGGTGGACATCTATGTCGAGGAGATCGCCTTCTCGATCGCCGACATGGCGAGACTGTTTGCCGCAGCGCGAGACCACGGTCTCGCGCTGCGCGCGCACACAGGCCAGTTCTCGGATGCCGGCGCGACTGCCGCAGCCTGCGAACTGGGGGCACGATCCTGCGATCACCTCGAGTATGCCGATGCCTCCGCAATCACCGCCATGGCCGCCAGCGACACCGTCGCGGTGCTGCTGCCCGGCGCGTTCTACTGCCTTCGCGAGACGCGTCGGCCTCCCGTAGGACTGTTGCGCGCGGCGGGCGTGCCCATGGCCGTCGCGAGTGATGCCAACCCGGGCACCTCGCCCATGGTGAGCCTCCTGACTGCGCTGCACATGAGCGTCGTGCTGTTCGGTCTCACGCCGGCCGAGGCGCTCGCCGGCGTAACGCGACATGCGGCGCGCGCGCTCGGCGCCGACACAGGCGTGCTTGCGCCCGGTCGGCCGGCCGATTTCAGTACCTGGCGCATCGACCGCCCGGCGATGCTGGCCTATCAACTGGGCGGCCTGCTTCCCGAGGCGGTCTACATCGCGGGGAATCGCGTGTGACCACGGGGAAGCCGCCGATGCTGCTGCTCGATGACGGGGGACTGACCCTCGATACGCTGCGCGACTGGGAAGCCGCGCCGGGACCCGTGGCACTGGCCGACGCGGCGCGCTTGAGAATGGAGCAGAGCGCCGCCACGGTGCAGCGCGTGGTCGCTACCGACCGCGTGAGCTATGGCATCAACACCGGCTTCGGGGCATTCGCCAACCGGCGGATTTCGACTTCTCAGCTCGCGCAGCTGCAGTACAACCTGGTGCGCAGCCATGCCTGCGGGAGCGGCACGCCGCTGGCGCCCGGGCTGGTGCGTCGCATGATGCTCTTGAAGGCCAACAGCCTCGCGGCCGGCCTGTCCGGCATCCGTCCGGCCGTGGTGGATGCCTTGCTCGCGATGCTCAATGCCGACGTCCTGCCGCTGATTCCGGGGCGCGGCTCGGTGGGTGCCTCGGGGGATCTCGCCCCCCTCGCCCACCTCGCGCTGGCCTTGATCGGCGAAGGGGAAGCCGTGCAGGGTAAGACCCGGCTCGCGGGCGCGGACGTGATGCAGGCGGCCGGCTGTGCGCCCTTGCAGCTCGAGGCAAAAGAAGGTCTCGCGCTGCTCAACGGCACGCAGCTCAGCACGACGCTCGCGATCGAGGGGTTGTTCCAGGCGGAGAACCTGCTGGGCACGGCGATCACCGCCGGCGCCCTCAGTGTCGAGGGCCTGGCCGGCAGCTACACGCCCTTCGACGACCGCATCCATGCCGCTCGCCGGCTGGCATCACAACGCGCGATCGCCGCCCGTTTCCGACGCCTGCTCACCGACAGCGAAATACACAACAGCCACGCGAGCTGCGACCGGGTCCAGGATCCGTATTCGGTGCGCTGCATGCCGCAGGTCCTCGGCGCCGTCGACGCGACCCTCGGGCATGCGCGCAGTGTGCTGGAGGCGGAGGCCAACGGCGTCTCGGACAACCCCCTCGTATTCGACGACGACGTTCTGTCGGGCGGCAACTTTCATGCGGCGCCGGCCGGCTTCGTCGCCGACTTCATGGCCGTCGCCGTGGCGGAACTGGCGAGCATGTCGGAGCGGCGCATCGACCTGCTGGCGCGCCGGGTCAATCCCAACCTGAATATGTTTCTCACCGGCGAGCCCGGCGTCGAGTCGGGCTTCATGATCGCCCACGTCACCGCCGCGGCGCTCGCCTCGGAAAACAAGACGCTCGCACATCCCGCCTCCGTCGACACCATTCCGACCTCCGCCGGGCAGGAGGACCACGTCAGCATGGCGCCGTGGGCGGGTCACAAACTGCTCGCGGCCTGCGACAACACAGCCACGGTGCTGGCCATAGAACTGCTGGCCGCGGCCCATGCCATCAACGAGCAGCGCCCCCTCGCCACGACACCGTCGCTGGCGATCGTGCATGACAGGATCCGTGCCTGTGCGCCCTTCGTGCGTGGCGACCGGCGGCTCGACCGGGATATTGCGGCCCTTGCGAAACTGCTGCGCGCCGGCGACTTCGACGATCGACGGCTCCCCGCGGCATAAGCCGTCACGGACGCCCAAGGCATTGATTTTACATAAGCGGATGGTTGGCGCGGCGCAACGTCATTCGGCTACACTGCGGCAAGATCGGCGGTGTCGAACGACAGCGAGGAGTGGGCCGCATGCCCATGTTCGTAGACAAGAACGAAGGCTTCCAGCATGACCATGGCCAACATTTTGCGTTGACCTGTGCATCTTGCGGCGTCTTCGCCCACATGACGCCGATCGCCGTCCCCTGCTTCGACGAACTGTCGCGCTACAAGCCGCCGGAGACCGGCCTCGTGTTTCGCTGCGACAACTGCAACGCCCCGGTATTCCTCCGCTTCCCCGTGAAGGCCTATGCCGAGAACAGGGTCGAACTGTCCACCAACTTCATCGAGGTGGAGCGGTCGCGGGAGAATTTCGATTTCACGTACCTGCCGGAAGAGACCGAGACCCTGTTCCGCGAGGCGCTCGACTGCTATTCCATGAACGCGCTGAACGCATTCGCATCGATGTGCCGGCGCACGATCCAGCGCGTGTTCATGGACCTCGGCGAGACCGGCAAGATGCGCATTTTCGAGCAGTGCAACGAGATCCGGGACATGGCGGAGGTGGAGGGCGCGACCTTCAACGTAGTCCGACGGGTGTTGTTCGACACCGACGCGGCGCGCGAGGGCATGCCCGTGGTGACGCCGACCGAGGCGGGTGTACTGATGGAATTCATGCGCGACATTCTCTACGAGAGCTATGTGCGCAAGGGTCGCCTGCAACAGGCGATGATGATGCGGCGCTACGTGGCAGAGCAGGTCGATACGCCGCAGAAAAACGGTTCCCACGGCTAGCTCCGGACGCGCAGCTTCCCGCCGCACGACGACGCGCCGCATCCCCCTTTTCAGGCAGGCTGTTCCGCCAGGCCCGCGAACGCCTCGCGGCTCAGGTTGCGCGCACCCCCGGGCCCCATCCAGATGTCGTCTTCGATGCGGACTCCCCCGTAGGGACGCAGGCAATCGACCATGTCCCAGGCCACGTAATTGCCCAGCGGTGTCTCGCGCAGCCGATGCAGCAGGCTGTCAATGAAATACAAGCCGGGCTCGATGGTCACCACGTTGCCGATTTCCAGCGGGCGCAGGTTGCGCAAGAACGGCCACGGCTCTGGCTGCGGCAGCACCGTGCCGTCCGGGCCGGCAAGCTTGCCGCCGGTGTCGTGCACCTGGAGGCCGAGATGATGGCCGACGCCGTGCGGAAAAAAGACGCTGCTCACGCCGGCAGCCACCATGTCGTCGGGCGCCATGTCCACGATGCCGAAATCCTCCAGGATCACCGCCACGGCCAGTTGTGCGTTCTCATGCACGTCGATATAGGAATCACCGACACGCAGGGCTTCCACGAGATCCTGCTGCGCATGGTCCAGCGCCTCGACGATCGCCGCGAACTCGCCGTCCGTGCCGTTCGACCAGGTGCGCGTGATGTCCGCCGCGTAGCCGCCGCAGCGGGCCCCTGCGTCGATCAGGAAACTGTTGGCCGGCTGGGGCCGCTCGCGTTCGAAGCGCCCGTAGTGCAGCGTCGCGCCGTTCTCGTTCATGGCGATGATATTCGCGTAAGGCAGTTCCGCCTCGGTGTGGCGGGTTGCCGCGAGATAGGCGAGGTGAATGCCGAACTCACTGGCGCCGTCATGAAAAGCGTCGCGCGCCGCGAGGTGCCCCCGTGCGGCGATGAAATTGGCCGCACGCATGCAGTCGACCTCGTAAGGCGTCTTGTAGAGGCGCGCAAACTCCAGCGCCTGCAGGATGCTCGCTGGGTTCAGCGCGGCGCAGCCCCAGGCCGACACCGTCGCATCGGCCTCGCCGAGCAGGGCGCATCGCGACAGGTCCTTCGGCAAGGCACCGCGCACGCCCTCAAGGTCGTCCGCGATGACGATCTCGAAGTGCTGCGTCCACGCCCCGGTGGGAGTCGCCGGCGCGGAGTGCCAGTAATCGCGCGGCTGGTTCAGCACCAGCAACGGCTTCCTGCCCGCACGGAACAGCAGCACGCTGCCGGAATGGTCGTCGCACGGCACCCATTGCTGGTAGCAGGCGCCGGCCCGGAAAGGCCAGGACTGGTCATCGCGAAACCGGGTTCGCGCCGTTCCCGAATAGATCGCCAGCGAGTCGAAATGAGATGCGTCGAGCACGGAGGCGTGACGTGCCGTCAGTTCCGCGTGGTGCGCCGGATAGCACGCATCGATTTCGGCGACGACGGCGGCGGTCGGGTCTGACATTGCGTGGCTCCCTGCGAGGGTTTCGTTCCTGCGAGATCGCGCGGCGCGCGACGGAATCATGATTCTATCCCCCGCCCCGGCCCAAGGCCATTTTGCCTCGCGGTAGCGACGTCGTGCGGCAGCCGGGCTCAGCGCCGTTATAATCAGGGGGTGCCACCCGCTGCACAGGGATTTTCACGGGAGCCGATGCATGAGCGAGCCAAACAGTTTCGCCGCCGAGTTACTTGAGGTCAGTGCGGCCGGTTACGCCGCGCTGGCCGCGGAGCGCCTGGTGGCGACCCATCCGGAGGTGGCCGCGCGTTTCTCGACGGACGCGACGGGCGCCTGGAGGGGCGTGTTCGCCCAGCGCATAGTGGAACTGGCCACCGCCCTGCGGCTCAGCGAGCCGGACCTGTTCGTGGCGCGCGTCAACTGGGCCCGGCGCGCATTCGCGGCGCGCGACGTGCCAGAGACCGACCTGCGTGCCAGCCTCGAGGTGCTGGCCGAGGTGCTCGCCCGGGAACTGCCGGATGAAGCCCGGCCGGCCGCGGCCGGGATGCTGGCGCTCGCGATCGCCGAATTCGACCGTCCGGCCGAACACGACGGGACCTGCCTCGATCCCGGCACTGAAACGGGGCGCCTCGCCCTGGAATACCTGTCCACCGTGCTCGAAGGTGACAGCCGCCGCGCCACCGAGCGCCTCCTGGAGGCCGCGGACGGCGGGCTCGGCGTGGAACCGATGTATCTCGAGGTGCTGGTGCCCGCACAGCAGGAGATCGGCCGCTTGTGGCACGCGGGGGAGCTCGGCATCGTCGAAGAACACGTCGTCACCCACACGACGGAACGCCTGCTCGCGCTGCTTGCACAACGTGCGGCCCGCGCGCCGGCCAACGGCCGGACCGTGCTCTGCGCCGCCGTGGCCGGCAACACGCATGACATCGCTGTGCGGGTCCTCGCTGATTTCTTCGATATCGCGGGGTGGCGCAGCATTCATCTCGGGGGCAACCTGCCTGCCACGGAGCTGGCCACCGCCGTGCAGTATTTCGACGGTGAGGTGGTCGTGCTCTCTGCCGCATTGAGCGTGCAATTGCCTCGGGTCGCCGAAGCCATTGCCGCCGTGCGCCGTCTCGAGGGCCGCGAGGTGCGCGTGATGGTAGGCGGGCTGGCCTTCGCCGATGCGCCAGACGTATGGCGCAAGCTCGGCGCAGACGGATATGCGCCGGACGCACGCTCCGCCGTGGCGCTGGCTACCGAGCTACTCGGCGCCTGAAGCGCTCCCGGACGGCGCGAACCTCGGCCGCGCCCAGTCGGCGAGGCTCGTCAGTTCGATGTCGAAGCGCTCCGCGATATCGTCCATGGGCACTGCATTGCCCCGCGCATAGGCGATCATCAACGCCGCGAGGCTTCGCTCGTGAGGTGAGGTTGCCGCGGCCAGCTGCGCCTGGAGCGCAGCCTCGGCGACCGTCTCGACCTGGATGGCGCGCCCCGCAAGCGACTCGAACAGGGCGATCGCATCCAGCGGCGAAATCGCCTCCGGCCCGCCGATCTCGATGGTCGCATTGCGCGCCTCCTCGCTGTCCACCGCCTCGGCTGCGAAGCCGGCGACATCGTCGCGCGCCACCCAGCTGATTGGCGCGCCACCGCTGCCGTAGACGCGCGCTTTGCCGGCCGCAACATCCACGCCCAGCGCGGGTGAGAACCAGGTTTCCATGAAATAGGAAGGCCGCAGCACGGTCCACGTCATGCCGCTGTGCTTCAGGGTGCGTTCCACGGCCCGCTTGGCGAGGGTCAGCGGATCATCCTTGCCTATGACGCCGGAATAGGAGACGTAAACGAAGCGCTCGACGCCCTCCTCGGCCGCCGCAGCGAGCAGTGCGAGCTGGCCATCGCGGTCTACCTTGTCGATCCGCTCGGCGGGACGTCCCATCGCAGTCATGCTCGACACCACGGAGTCGCAACCGCTGCAGGCTTCGCGCACGGAATCCGGGTCGGCGAGATCCGCCTGCACCGGCGTGACTCCCAGGGCCTCGAGCTCGGCGACGGCCTCCGGCGCAGAAGTCGGCCGCACCATGCCGTAGATCGTCCCTCCCCGCTCGACGAGCTTGCGGCATATCGCCCGCCCCAGCTCACCCGAAGCACCGGCGACCAGGATCATTGCTCTCTCCTCGTTGGCTCGTCCCCTCGATCGCGGCCGACGGTCCCGCTTTCGCGGCTGCGGCGTGCCGCGCTCCCCGGGGCAGACTGTCCCGAATCCGGCGGCAGCGCGTCAAGTCCCCGGGCGATTCATCGGCAGGTCGAGGCCCCGTTGTGCCGCAACCTCGAGAGCGCGTTCATAGCCGGCGTCGGCATGGCGCATGACCCCGGTGCCCGGATCATTGACCAGCACGCGCGCGAGCTGTGCCGCGGCCCTGTCGCTGCCGTCGGCGACGATCACGACCCCCGCATGCAGCGAATAGCCCATTCCCACGCCACCCCCGTGGTGAAAGCTGACCCAGGAGGCACCGCTGGCCGTGTTCAGCAGTGCATTGAGCACCGGCCAGTCCGCCACCGCATCGGAACCGTCCCGCATCGCCTCCGTTTCCCGGTTCGGCGAGGCGACGGAGCCCGAATCGAGATGATCGCGCCCGATGACGACGGGCGCCTTGAGTTCGCCCAGCCGCACCATCTCGTTGATTGCCAGGCCGAGCCGGTGGCGCTCGCCGTAGCCCAGCCACAGGATGCGCGACGGCAAGCCCTGGAAGCGGATCCGCTCGCGCGCGCCATCCAGCCAGCGATGCAGCTCCGGCTTGTCGGGAAAGAGTTCGCGCGCCTTGGCATCGGTGCGCCAGATATCCTCCGGATCGCCGGACAGCGCGACCCAGCGAAACGGTCCCACGCCGGCGCAGAACAGCGGCCGAATGTAGAGCGGCACGAAGCCCTGGAAGTCGAACGCGTTCGACACGCCCGCATCCTGCGCCATGGCGCGGATGTTGTTGCCGTAATCGAAGGTGGGCGCGCCCGCCGCCTGGAGTGCGAGCATGGCGCGGACCTGGCGGGCCATGCTCTGCTTGGCCGCGGCAACGTAAGCCTGCGGATCCTGGGCGCGGAACGCCGCTGCTGCGGCCACGTCGTAACCGACGGGGATATAGCCGTTCAAGGGATCGTGCGCGGACGTCTGGTCGGTCACCAGGTCCGGCCGGATGCCGCGCTTCGCGATCTCCTCGAACACCTCCGCCGCATTGCCGAGCAATCCCACGGACACCGGTACGCCGTCCTGCGCCGCCGCCTCCAGGCGCGCGAGCGCGCCGTCCAGTTCGTCGATTCGGCAATCGAGATAACCGCTCTCCAGGCGCCTGGCGATGCGTGCGGGATCGACTTCGACCGACAGCGAGGAGAGTCCCGCAAAGGTTGCCGCCAGCGGCTGGGCACCCCCCATTCCGCCGAGCCCCCCCGTCAGCAGCCAGCGACCCCGGGGCTGGCCCCCGTAGTGCTGGCGCACGGCCTCGGCGAAGGTCTCGTAGGTCCCCTGCACGATGCCCTGCGAGCCGATGTAGATCCACGAGCCGGCGGTCATCTGGCCGTACATCATCAGGCCGCGACGATCGAGGTCGTGGAAGTGATCCCAGTCGGCCCAGCGGCCTACCAGGTTCGAATTGGCGATCAGCACGCGCGGCGCGAACTCGTGTGTGCGGAACACGCCGACCGGTTTGCCTGATTGCACCAGCAGGGTCTCATCGTCGGCCAGGCGTTGCAGCGTGGCGACGATCGCATCGAAGCATTCCCAGTTGCGCGCAGCCCGGCCGATCCCGCCGTAGACGACGAGCTCGCGCGGATTTTCTGCGACGTCCGGGTCGAGGTTGTTGCACAACATGCGCAGCGCCGCTTCCTGGACCCAGCCGCGGCAGCTCAGCTCGGCGCCGCGCGCTGCGTGGATCACACCCTCGCGAAAACGGGTTCCCATCGCATCGCCGGCGTCGCCCATTGCTGCACTCCCCGACGCATCGCGCCGTTCAGCCGATCCATACCCTCGCATTGCGGAATAGACGCATCCAGGGACCGTCCTCCCCCCAGCCTTCCGGGAACCAGGAATGCTGCACGCTGCGAAACACGCGCTCGGGATGAGGCATCACGATGGTGACGCGCCCGTCGGCCGAGGTCAGTCCGGCGACACCCTCCGGCGAACTATTCGGGTTCGCGGGGTAGCGTGTCGCCACCCGGCCGTGATTGTCCACGTAACGCAGCCAGACGAGTTCCGCATCGATACAGGCCTGCTGGTGGGCGTCATCGCGAAATTCGGCCCGGCCCTCGCCGTGCGAAACGACGATGGGCATCACGGAGCCTGCCATGCCGGGCGTCAGCGCGGAGCCGCTCTCGTCCACCCGCACCAGCCCGAAACGGGCCTCGAACTGCTCCGACCGGTTGCGCACGAAGCGCGGCCACAACCCCGCGCCCGGGATGATTTCCTTGAGCGCCGACATCATCTGGCAGCCGTTGCACACGCCGAGCGAAAAGCTGTCGTCGCGAGCGAAAAAAGCCTCGAACTCATCGCGCACCCGGGGATTGTAGAGAATGCTCTTCGCCCAGCCCTCTCCGGCGCCCAACACGTCGCCGTAGGAGAAGCCGCCACAAGCGACGAGGCCGGCGAACTCGCCGAGTCCCCGCTGTCCTGCAGTCAGGTCGCTCATGTGAACGTCCACCGGCTCGAAGCCGGCCCGGTGGAAAGCCGCCGCCATCTCGACCTGGCTGTTGACACCCTGTTCACGCAGGATCGCTACGCGCGGCCTGGCGCCACGGCCGATGAACGGTGCCGCGACATCCTCGTCGAGGTCGAAGGTGGGCCGCGCCCACAAGCCGGGGTCCTCCGCATCGAGCCGCGCCTGGTGTTCCTCGCGCGCCTTGTCCGGATGGTCGCGCAGGGTCTGCATGCGGAACGTGGTCTGCGACCAGGCGTCGCGCAGTTCCGGCAAGGCCGCGTCGAGCAGCACCTTGTCGCCGTTGCGCAGCCGCACCCGTCCGGTCTCGGCGGGGCGCCCGATGTGCGTCACGCAATCCCCGAGGCCGACGCCGGCGAACGCGTCACGCACCGCTTCGAGCTCCGCATCCCTAACCTGCAGGACGGCGCCGAGCTCCTCGTTGAACAGCACGGCCGCGGACTCGCCGGCCAGCACCGCGAGGTCGATATCCAGCCCGGACCGCCCGGCAAAAGCCATTTCGACGAGCGTCGCCCACAGCCCGCCATCGGAGCGATCGTGGTAGGCCAGCAGGCGGCCCGCCGCATTGAGCGCCTGGATGGTGGCGAAAAAAGCCGCCACGCGGGCGGGGTCATCGAGATCAGGCACTTCGCTGCCGGTGCAGCCGTAGACCTGGGCCAGCGCGGAACCACCGAGGCGGTTGCGGCCGGCGCCGAGATCGACGAGCAGCAGGCTCGACTCGCCATGCTCCGCGCGCAGCTGCGGCGTCAGCGTGCGACGCACGTCGCTGACCGGCGCGAAGGCCGAGACGATCAGCGACAGCGGCGCGATGACGGCCTGTTCGCCCTGCCCTGTGTCCCAGCGGGTCCGCATGGACAGGGAATCCTTGCCGACCGGGATCGCGATACCGAGCGCCGGACACAGCGTCTCGCCGATAGCGCGCACGGTGTCGAACAACGCCGCATCCTCGCCGGCTTCGCCGCAGGCCGCCATCCAGTTGGCCGAGAGCCGCACCTGGGCCAGCGAGGGCACTGCGGCCGCGGCCAGGTTGGTCAGCGCCTCCCCGACCGCCATCCGTCCGGACGCCGGGCCGTCGAGCACGGCGAGCGGGCTGCGTTCGCCCATCGCCATGGCCTCCCCGGTGTAGCCGCGGTAGCCGCTGGTGGTGACGGCCACGTCGGCGACCGGCACCTGCCAGGGGCCGACCATCTGGTCGCGGGCCGTGAAGCCGCCGACGCTGCGATCGCCGATGGTGACGAGGAAGGTCTTGTCCGCCACGGCCGGCAGCTGCAGCACGCGCATCGCCGCCTCGCGCAGATCGCGAATTTCCGGCAGCGCGTCCCCACCACGGGCAATGCGCTGCGCCGTGCGCGTCATGCGCGGCGGTTTGCCGAGCAGCACCTCGACCGGCATGTCTACGGCGGCCGCATCGAACAGCCGGTCGTTCACCAGCAGGCGCCGCTCGACCGTGGTCTCGCCGACCATCGCCCAGGGGCAGCGCTCCCGTGCGCACAGCGCCGCAAAGACTTCCATCCGCTCCGGCGCCACGGCCAGCACGTAACGTTCCTGTGCCTCGTTGCACCAGATCGCCATGGGCGACATGCCCGGCTCGTCGTTCGGCACGTCGCGCAACTCGATGCGTCCGCCGAGCCCGCTGTGATCGATCACCTCGGGCAGCGCATTGGACAAGCCGCCCGCACCGACGTCGTGGATCAGCATGATCGGGTTGTCATCACCCATCGCCCAGCAACGGTCGATTACTTCCTGGGCACGCCGCTGGATCTCCGGATTGCCGCGTTGCACGGAGGCGAAATCCAGGTCCTCCGTGCTCTCCCCGCTTGACATCGAGGAGGCCGCCCCGCCGCCGAGGCCGATGAGCATGGCGGGCCCGCCGAGGACCACCAGCTTCGCGCCCGGCGACACCGCGCCTTTCTCGACGTGCCCGGCGCGCACGTTGCCCAGCCCGCCGGCGATCATGATCGGCTTGTGGTAGCCGCGCACCACGCCGTCCACCGTCTGCTCGTAGGTGCGGAAATATCCCGCGAGGTTCGGCCGGCCGAATTCGTTGTTGAAAGCGGCGGCGCCGATCGGGCCGTCGCGCATGATCTCCAGCGGCGTGGCAATGCGCCTTGGGAAACCGGGGCCGGCCCGTTCCCAAGGCTGCTCGAGGCCCGGCAGCCGCAGGTGCGAGACGGAGAACCCTGCGAGCCCGGCCTTCGGCTTGGCGCCCAGCCCCGTGGCGCCCTCGTCGCGAATCTCACCGCCGGCCCCCGTCGCCGCCCCGGGGAACGGGGAGATCGCCGTCGGGTGGTTATGCGTCTCCACCTTCATGAGGATGTGCACCGGCTCGGTGACGTAGTCGTAGCAGGCGCTCGCGGGTGCGGCGAAAAAGCGCTCCGCCTCCCAGCCCTCGATCACGGAAGCGTTGTCGCGGTAGGCCGAGAGCACGCCCGCGGGGGATTTCTCGTGCGTGTTGCGGATCATCGCGAACAGCGACTTCTCCTGCGGCGCGCCGTCGATCACCCACGACGCGTTGAAAATCTTGTGCCGGCAGTGCTCGCTGTTGGCCTGGGCGAACATCATCAATTCCGCGTCGGTGGGATTCCGCCCGATTTCCAGGTAGTGGGCCAGCAGGTAGTCGATCTCGTCGTCCGACAGGGCCAGGCCGAGACTGCCGTTGGCCTCAACCAGGGCGTCGCGGCCCCCGTTCAGCACCGCGACGTGTCCCAGGGGTGCCGGCGCATGGCGCTCGAACAGGCGGGCCGCCTCGTCGAGCCGCTGCACCACGGATTCCGTCATGCGGTCGTGCAGCGGTGCGGCGACGGCCTGCAGCTCCTCGGGGGTCAGCGGCCGGCGCGCGACGATATGCCAGGCCGTGCCCCGCTCGAGCCGGCGCACCGCCTCCAGCCCGCAGTTGCGCGCGATGTCGGTGGCCTTGCTCGACCAGGGCGAGATGGTGCCGAAGCGCGGCAACACGAGGAGAAATTCCCCCTCGGGAAAGGCGACGTCCCGACTGGGTCCGTAGCTGAGCAGGCGCTTGAGAAGACGCATCTCTGCGCCATCCAGCTGCCGCTCGAGATCGGCGAAATGCATGTGCCGGGCCGCCACCGAGGTCACCGCCGGACAGGCGCCCCGGAGATCATCCAGGATCTTGTCCAGCCGGAATCGCGAACAAGCCAGCGCTCCGGGCAATGTCAGCATGATTTCTCGGGGCGGGCACGCAACAAGGCGGGGCAGGAATTCTACTTCAGACCACCGCGCCTGCCCACCGCGCGGGCTCACCGCGAGCAGGCGCGGGCTGCGCAAACCAGCCCCGGCGCTTCAGAGCTCGCGCCAGCCGAGCCCGGCCGCCTGATCGGCAACCGCCACCTCGCCGGGCCGACAACCCAGCGCGCCCGCCAGCGCAACCTGCGCGAGCGCCGGCGTGTTGTTGGCCTCGGAAAGATGCAGGGCGACGACGTGGCGCAGCCGTCCCGGCTGCAGCGCCGCGAGCAAGCCGGCCGCCTGGCCGTTCGACAGGTGGCCCAGCTCCCCGCCGACGCGACGCCTGAGCGGCGGCGGGTACGGGCCGGAAGCCAGCATGGCCTCGTCGTGGTTGCACTCCACCGCAAGCGCGTCGCAGCCCTGCAGGGTCTCGATCACGTGGGCCGTCACCCAGCCCAGGTCCGTGACGATCCCCAGCTTGACCGCACCGTCGTGAAACACGAACTGGCACGGTTCGTGAGCGTCATGCGGCACCGGCATCGGGGTCACCGCCAGTGGCCCGATGGAGAAAGGCTCGTGCGCGCTGATGCGCTCGAGCTGCGGCGGGGGAGCCGCACGAAAACCGCGTGCGGTGCCGCAGGTGGTCATGACGCGAATGCGGTGCTTCGCCGCGAACCGCGCAACCCCGCCGATATGATCGCTGTGTTCGTGAGTGACGAGGATGGCGTCCACGTCGGCCGGCGCGCGCCCGAGACGGGCGAGGCGCAGCTCCGCCGCTTTCAGCCCGAAGCCGCAATCCACCATGATGCAGTGCCCATCGCTCTCGACGAGCGCGGCATTGCCGCGACTGCCGCTGCCGAGCCATGCGAAACGCACCCGGCAGCCCTACTTGCCCTTCAGGTGGTCGCCGCCCGGTGCATACCCGGAAAGCGGAAACTGGGCCACGTTGCCGCCTTCCGCGGCGCTGATCTTGCTGATGCCCTGCTTGGCCACTTCGTCGACACGCAAAACGGCGTGCAACGGGATGTAAGTTCGCCGAACCCCTTCGAACTCCGCCCTGATGCGTTCTTCGCCGGGATCGACCACCAGCGCGGTCCGCTCACCGAAGACGAGTTCCTCAGCTTCGAGGAAGCCGAATAACTCACCCTGCGAAACGCTGCGGGCGTAGATCTCGTAGACCTTCCCCTGGTTGACGAACAGGATCTTGTAAACGTGTCTTGCTGGCATGCGATTCACTGTGAAAGGGGGTCAAACAGAAAATACCGGAACGATTCGTGACGCGTCGCACATTATGCGCTGTTGTTCGGCGGAGCGAGTTACACTATTTTTGACGGGTGGCGATACAAGTCAACGTTCTGCCGGATCACCGATGCCCCTGACCCTCAAAATCGTCAGCAAGCAACGGCACATCCTCGGCGCCGACAGCCTGCGCGTGTTCAGCGTGCACGGCGGGTCCATTGGCCGTGCGCCGGACAACGACTGGGTGCTGCCCGATCCCGATCGCTACATCTCCGGCCATCATGCCACCATCGCTTATCGCGATGGCGCGTACTACCTGCGCGACAACAGCACGAACGGCGTCTACGTGAACCAGTCGGAAGACGCGGTCGGGCGAGGCGCACAGCTGCGACTCTACGATGGCGACGAGCTGCGCATGGGCGATTACGTCTTCAACGTGAGCATCGTGAACGTCAGCCGCGACGGAGCCGACGACAGCGGCGATGCAGCTAACGAAGTCGAAGAGGATGCCGGAGACGGCGACAGCAGTGCCGGGCTGTCGCTGAAACTGCTAGGCGACGAGGCCGACCAGCTCGAGGATGCGGCGCTGGCGGTGGAGGCGGATCCGCTGGTCGCGGCCGCCCAGGAAAACGAGTACGAGACGACGGTCCGGCTGGCCGACGCGCTCGAGAAAGAAATGGCTGAGACGCGCAGCAACATCGACGCCAGCCTGGCGACAAAGGTCGGCAGGGAACGCATCGATGAGCTGCGCCTGGCCGACGCGGTGCATTCGCGGCCGGAACCGGAGGCGGAGCAGGAAAGCACACCGTTTTCGCCGTCGGGACGACGCGACTTCACCGAAGCCGTGCGCCTGCTGATGGAGTGCGCGGGCCTCGATTCCACGCAGCTGCCGCGCGACAGCGAAGAAGAAGTCATCGCCACGGCCGGACGGCTGATCCGCGCCAGTGCCGAGGGTCTGCAATCGGTGTTGCGCAGTCGCGCGTTGATCAAGGGCCAGTTCCGCCTCGCACAGACAACGATCCAGTCGTCGGACAACAACCCCCTGAAATTCCTGCCGACGACGCAGGACGCGCTCGAACAGCTGTTCTACGAGGAGGCGGGCGGCTATCTCGGCCCCGTGGCCGCAGTCGAGGACGCTTTTCGCGACATTCGCGCCCATGAGTCGGCCATGGTGAAGGCCATGCAGGTGGCGTTCCGCGACCTGCTCGACAGGCTGGAGCCCGAGCTGCTGGAAGAGCGCTTCAAGCGCACGGCGAAGCGAGGCGGACTGCTTTCGCCTTCCGCCAAGGCCAAGTACTGGGAGATGTATCGCGAAGCCTACCGGGGCATCGCCGGCTTCAGCGACGAGAATTTCGCCAGCATCGTCGGCGGCAAGTTCGCCGACGCCTACGATCGCGAGATGCACCAGCTGACGGGCCGCGCCGCGGCGCGCAAGCCGACCAAGGACGAGGACTGATCCGGCCCGATAGCCGCGCTTCCGTGCTCGGGCCCGCGTCGGAACTGTCGTCGTTCAGGTCGTTGCCGGGGCCGCCTCCCCTGCCGCAGCGCGACGCCCGATCGCATCGGTCATGCGATCGAAGATCAGGCGGTGGAACGGCGCCAGGGGATACCAGTACAGCAGACCCAGCGCACCCCGCGGATGCCAGTATGCGGTGACGGTGATTCGCGCGCCCTCCTCGTGGGGCTCGATCTCGAACTCCAGGACCCCGGCGCCCGGCGCCTTCATGCCGAACAGCAAGGTCAACCTGCGCGCTGGCTCCAGACCGATGACCTGCCAGGAATCCACGGTATCGCCGATCCGCAGCTCCCTGGTGTTGCGGCGGCCCCGGTTGAACCCCGGCCCGCCGACGAACCAGTCGGCCAGCTCCCGCAGCGTCCAGAGAAAATCCAGCGCGTAATACCGATTGCGTCCCCCGATCGCAGTGAGCACTTCCCAGACCGATTCCGGTGTTGCCGAGGTCACTGCGGACCCGGAAGCGCGTTTGGCGTAAAAAGCGTAATCGTGCCGATAGTTGCGATACATCAGAGCGCCTTCCGTCCAGCGCCCGGCGACGGCATCGAGCCGTTCTGCTTCCATCGCCGCGGTCACGGCCTCGCGATAGCTCAACAGCTTCTGGGGCACGAGGCGCCGCAAAGGTTCCGGGTCGGCCTCGATGTCGTATGCGAGCCCACCGATCAGCGCGCGCGCCACGGGGGTGGGCACGGTGGTCACGAGTCCCAGCCAGTAAGACGACAGCGTCGGGGTGAGCACGGGAACGGGCACGATAAGCGGCCGGCGACCGACGATGTTCCCGAACTCGTGCATCAGTTCCTCGTAGGACAATTCCTCCGG
>Ga0102938_10000788_pt1 | contig 23800 bp, 23 predicted proteins | sample SalPonR2_B_D2_MG_FD_84516 | JGI IMG/M metagenome (GOLD analysis project Ga0102938, IMG submission 84516) | Salt pond soil microbial communities from South San Francisco under conditions of wetland restoration - Salt Pond MetaG R2_B_D2_MG | ecosystem: Environmental > Aquatic > Marine >... | reverse complement strand
TAATTGTAAATTGAAATATTTTATCTTCTAATTCTATTTCTCTTGTTAGCGATTTAGAATCTTGATAGAATAAATTTATAAGCTTATTTAATTCATAATTTCTTATTAAATCCGTTAATTTTTCTTCTCTAATTTTATCTTCTGTATTAAATAAATTCTTTACAACAGGATTGCTGTAGATTATTTTCTTATCGTCATTTATTACAACTACTCCTTCTTTCATACTTTTTAATATAGCATTTAAATTATTATTCTCGAATTCTAAATTTTCTATTTTTTTACTTACTTTTTCGCTCATACTATTAAAATTATTGATTAAACTTTTGAATTCATTATCTTGAATTATTAATTTATCTCCATAGTAATTATTTTTTATTCTAGATACTGCATCTTCTATTTTTTTGTAATTATTTTCTAGCTTTATTATTATACTGTATGCCGTAACTAGAGTTAATCCCAATCCTAATATAATAATAAAAATATAATTAACGAGTATTTTTCTCATAAAATAATAAATACTGCTAATTGGAATAGCAGTTCTCAGTATAAAAGCTTCTTCATTTTTTTTAAAGTATTTTCCGTAATAAAGCATTTCCTTCTTTAGAGTATTGCTAAATCTTTTAGATATTCCTTCCCCTTCTTCTAAGGCAAGAATTACCTCTTCTCGATTACTGTGGTTGGTCATTAATTTATAATCTTCTTCTGAATCATACATTACTTTTCCAGATTCCATTATAACAGTAATTCTAATATTATTATCATTAAAAGTTTTTAGATATTTATTCAAATTCTCATATTCGTTTTTATCCAAAGTCTTTTCAATAAAAGATGTATAACTTTTTAATTCAGCTATTTTTTCTTCAGTATATGAATTCCTAAGATTCAAAACCAAATAAACAGAAGTTATAAGGCTAAAAACAGTCATCAAAAGTATTGTTTTAAATAAGATACTTTTTTTCATTTTATTTTATATCCTACCCCTCTTATAGTTTCTATATATTCATTGTCAGAATCCTTTGATTCTATTTTTTTTCTTAAATGTCTTATATGAACATCTACAGTTCTTGTCTCTCCTATATAGTCATATCCCCATACTTCGTTTAATAATTGATCTCTAGTAAAAACTTTTCCTTTATTTGTGGCTAGAAGAAGTAGTAACTCGTATTCTTTAAATGTTAATTTAATTTCACTACCATTTAACTTCACCATATGTTCCGATGTATTTATAGTAATATTCTTTATATTTATTGTTTCTTCTGTCACTAATTTATCCATGCTACTTCTTCTAAGTAATGCCTTAACTCTTGCATTTAATTCTTTAATACTAAAAGGTTTAGTAATATAATCATCAGCACCTATTTCTAAACCGAAAATTTTATCAGTTTCAGTTGATTTAGCAGTCAGCATTATTATAGGTATAGTTTTTAAATTTTCTTTTCCCCGCACATATTTACAGACCTGAATTCCATCAACTACAGGCATCATTAAATCTAATATTATTAAATCAATCTCTAGTTCATTGATTTTTTCAATACCTTGCTTTCCATTTTCTGCAGTATATACATTATGATTGTTTAATTCCAAATTAAATTTAATTAATTCTAAAATATTTACTTCATCGTCTATAACCAAAATATTTGAAGACATATTACCTCCTTTTTATATTTAATTTTTATTTAACATTTTTTTTAGTTCATCCATAAATGTATTAATATCTTTAAACTCTCTATATACTGATGCAAACCTAACATATGCTACATCATCAATTTCTTTTAATTCTTTCATTACAAGTTCCCCTATTTTATAAGATGATATTTCATTTTCCATATCATTTAAAATAGTTTTTTCGATTTTATCAGCTATTTCTTCTATTTTTTTTAATGGTATTGATCTTTTTTCGCAAGATTTTATTATACCGTTAACTATTTTGTTTCTATCAAAGGATTCTCTTGTTTTATCTTTTTTAATTACCATCAATTGAATATTTTCAACTTTTTCGTATGTAGTAAATCTTTTTTTACAAGATATACATTCTCGTCTTCTTCTAATTTTTTGTCCTTCATCTGTGGGTCTTGTATCTACTACCCTTGTTTCATGGTATTCGCAAAATGGACACTTCATATTTCACCTCATATATAAATAGACTACTTAAGTAGTCTATTCGTTTTCTATTTTATAAATATCATCTTTATTTATAAAATCAGGAATATTTAAATCATCGTCATCCCAATTTAAAAAAGTTTCTTTGTCTAGATTTTCCTCATCAGTTTTCCCTTTTAAATCATTGACTTTTATTTTTCTCAGTCCGCTTTCAGAAAAACCAGTTGCTATAACTGTTACCTTTATTGAATCCCCTAATTCTTCATCAATGTTAGCTCCAAAGATAATATTAGCTTCAGGATCTGCTGATTCCGTAATAATTTCCGCAGCTTCATTTACTTCATGTATTCCTAAATCAGAACCACCGGTAATATTAATTAAAACACCTCTTGCTCCATTTATTGAAGTTTCTAATAAAGGACTTTTTATTGCTTGCTTTGCTGCATCTACAGATCTATTTTCACCATTTGCTAGACCTATTCCCATATGTGCTAGGCCTTGTCCATCCATAATTGTTTTAACATCAGCAAAATCCAAGTTAATTACAGCTGGAATGGCTATCAAGTCTGAAATGCCTTGTATACCCTGCTTCAAAACATCATCTGCGATATTAAACGCCTCTAATAAAGATGCTTTTTTATCAGTTATTTCAAGAAGTTTATCGTTAGGGATTATAATCAAAGTATCTACCACATCTCTCAAGTTCCCTATACCAAGATCAGCATTTTCTTTCCTTTTTTTACCTTCAAAGGTAAAAGGTTTTGTTACAACAGCTACTGTTAAAATATCTCTATCTTGAGATAATTGAGCTATATATGGTGCTGCACCTGTTCCTGTACCACCACCCATTCCTGCTGTAATAAATATCATATCAGAATTATCTAGTATATCTGATAACTCTGATTTACTTTCCTCTGCTGCGTTTTTCCCTATATGAGGGTCAGAGCCAGCTCCTAAGCCGTTAGTTAATTTTTCACCTATCTGTATCTTTTGTTCAGCTTTAGAGTTTAAAAGTGCTTGTTTATCTGTATTAACTGCAGTAAAGGAAACACCTTTAACCTCCGCGTCTATCATTCTATTCACGGCATTATTCCCACCACCGCCAACACCTATAACTTTTATTTTAGCTAAATTAGCTGGATCTATATCAAATTCAAACATAATTAACCTCCTTATGAAATAATAATAATTTTAGTATAACATAATAATTCATTTTATCAATTCAATATTTAATAATTTTTTTAAAAAATTCTCTAGAGTTGTCAAATATTTTTATACCAAAAGCTAGTACTACTGCTAGGTATAAAGAAACTCCCAAAGTTTCTCCGAGAAATGCTATTACCGAAGACAATATGATCTCAAATATTAATAAAACTACTTCTTTTTGGATTGATACTTCGCTTTTGTTAAGCACTCTAAATATTCCGTTTATAAGTATTAATATTGATATTGTTATATAAAGAGTAAAAACAGTGCTATAAGTTATAGTTAAATTAATTCCTATCAATAGACCTATTATCAGTCCAAGTATTGAAAAAAACATTTACTCACCTTCCTCCGAAATTGGTTTTGCTGTATTTATATTAACGTCATAGCTATATTTAGGAATCAAAATATATTCACTTTCTAAAGTGGTAACTTCAATTCCATAATAATTTTTTATTTTATATCCGTAAGTATTAGGAGCATTAATAGCAGCAGATAAAGTTTCTTTATTTCCTATTGCTTTTATAACAAAAGGAGCTGCAATTCCTTCCCCATTAACACTAATTAAAGGGCCTACACATACAATCTCTGATGTACTTATTACTCTTGAACCATTTATTGATATACCCTCGGCTCCCGCATTAATTAAATCATTAACAATTACACTAACGTCTACGTCATGTACAATGTCAAAATTTATATTGTTTCCTGTATCTGTTGGATTATCATTCATCCGAATTAATATCCCTTCTCCTCTTAAATCTGTAAAACCAGCTTTTATCCTTGTACCTTTTATTTCTTTTTTAAGTAATTGTATTACATCCTTATCATTTTTTATGTTCTCTTTGTATTCATACAATTTATTTCTTTTAACTTCAATTAAATTTTTCAAATCTTTAATGTCTTCATTATATGACTCCAGTTGATTAGATATTTTGCTTACAGTATGAACATTTGCAAAAGTATAATTCTTCGCATCGTTATTTACTTGAATCATTATTGACAATCCTATAACTAAAGATATAGAAAAAACGAAAATTTTATTCTTCATTATCTCTACCACCTATTCATCCTCATTAATTTCTTCAGCATATTTAAAGTCTATAGGTTTCATATATCTCTCTATCTTTATACTATCTTTCAATTCTATATCAATTTTATAATTGAGTTTTTGCATTTCCCATATTACTCCACCTTTAAAATTTATAACTGATTGAAGAGTTTGTTTATTGCCAATTGCCTTTATTTCAAAAGGTGGTACAAAAGATACCCCATTTATATTAAGATGTGACCCTACAGGAACAATTTCAGTATAGTTTGTAAATCTTTGTCCATTAATAGATATTGCTTCAGCACCTGCTGCATTTAAATTGCTGATTATTAAAAGCAAATATTCATATTTGTATATAATGTTGTTTGTATAATCATCAAACTGAGCTTGTGCCGATGGATTATCTATTGTTAATACGACTCCTTCTCCTTCAACATCTATAATACCTGCCATTATCTTGTATTTATTTAATTCTTCATTTAAATTTTTTATATAATCATTTTCAATTGAAACACTTTGTTCATATTCTCTTAGCTCTTTTTCTATTTCTTCTAACTCTAAAATAAGATTTTCTCGTTCATTTTCTACCTGTCTTAGTTCATAAGCAAGTTCCGAAGCTTTTTTAGTAGTTATAATCTCTCCAGATTCGCTTTTCACTACTTGGTACTGAAGAGCAAAAATTAAACCTAAAATAATACTTATAATAGTTAGAAATATTTTTTTATACATTATATTTCTTCCTCCAAATCCTTAAAGTCAATATATATAGGGTTATCTCCTTTAGTAAAGTCAATAACTCCATTTATATCTAAACCTTCATTAGTTCTCTTTTCTATGATATCTATTCCAAACTCGTATTGATATCTTAAATTTTCAGCTTGATTAAACTTGACATAAGTGTCTTTTTCGATTATACAATATATATTATCATTTTTAATCAAAATATTACAGTCTAAATTTCTATTATTTTCATAAATATATTCTGAAAGATATAAAATTTTGCTGAATTCTATATCTTTATCTTTAAAATAAATAATTTCACCTAAAATAATATTTGTTTCTAATTCACTTTCAATAATAAATAAATCTCCGTCTTTTTCAATTTTTTCTAATACTACTCCGTGGAAATCAAGTAAATATTTTTTTAGATTATAATTATAAGAAATCTTTCCTTTTCTTTCTTTTACATTAATTACCAACTTATCCGGCAGTTTTCTACCTATATCAACACTTTCTATATATATTTCTCCTTCTAATTTCTTTTTTAATTCTTTTAATTCTACAAGAAATATATTATCATCTCTAGTGATATCAGTTGCATCAACTATATAGTCTTTGCTTAATTTACTGTTTTCTTGTACTATTATTTCTTTTATATAAAATATATCCGTTTTTATTATGACAGCACCTAACAATATTATTGTTAGGAAGAAAATAAAAGGCACAATTTTTTTTCTGTTTTTTTGTCTATTATTTTTATTTTTCATTTTTACCACTTTTTAAAACTTCCTCAATTACTTTAATTATATTACTTTCAAAATCATAATCAAACATTTTTTTACTGTTTTGAGACATTTTTAGGTTAATTTCTTTATTTTCTGCTACTTTAGAAACAGTATCAATCAAAATTTCTGAGTTTAAATCATCTTCCAATATAACAATCCCAGCTCCTTTATTTTCAATTTCTTTAGCATTATAAAATTGATGATTCTCAGCAGTATATTTTTTTGGTATTAATATACAGGGTTTACCTAAATATATAATTTCAGCAATGGATATAGCTCCAGCGCTTCCTATAATTAAATTACTAGCCTTCAAGGCTTTTGGAGCTTCATACATGTAATCAAGGATTTTCATATTCTTTGGAATTGATATATTTTTTTCTTGAATTTTTCTCATGAAAATCTCATAATGGTTTTTCCCTGTAATGTGAAGCCAGGTAATATTTTTTTTATTCTTAATTATTTCAATAGAATTTAAAATACTATTATTTATAGATTCTTGTCCCCCGCTACCTCCAAAAGAATATACAAAGAAATCATCCTTGCTTAAATTAAAATATTTTCTAGATTTTTCATAGCTTATATTAATAATTTCTTTCCTAATTGGATTCCCGGTGAAAACCACCTTCGATTTATCTTTGAAAAACTTAGCAGCTTCTTCAAAGCTAATCATTATTTTATCTGAAAATCTACCGGTTATTTTATTCGTTATTCCTGGGAAAGCATTTTGTTCGTGAATTATAATGTTTTTATTAAGTATTTTACCAGCAAATACAACAGGTCCCGATACATATCCTCCAGTACCTATAATTATATCTGGAGAAAAATTTCTAATAGTTATTAAAGATTGAATTATCCCAATAATATTTTTAAATAAACTTTTTAAATTATAGATAGAAATCAACTTTCTATTTATATACCCAGTTTTTATATCTTTAAAATAATATCCTTGTTTTATTACTAGTTCTTCTTCTAAGCTATTTTCTCCTCCAAGGTACATAATAGATACATCATTATAATTGTTTTTTATTATATCTAAGATAGCTAAGGCTGGTATTATATGACCACCAGTACCTCCACCAGTTATTATTATTTTCATATTACCTCTCTTATATGTCTGCTTGTTTAGAAATATTTAATAATATTCCTATTGAACCAAGTAGAATAACTAACGATGTTCCACCTGCACTAATAAAAGGTAGTGCTATTCCTGTAGGTGGCATAGAAGATGTAACTACTGCTATATGAATAAATGCCTGTATACCGATTAAACTTGTAATACCTGTAGCTATGTATGCCCCAAATAAATCATCTGCATTTATACTAATTCTTAATCCTCTCCATATTACTATAATATAACATACTATTACTAAAATTGCTCCAATATATCCAATTTCTTCTCCAATAATTGAAAAAATAAAATCATTATATGGTTCAGGTATATAAAAAAATTTCTGTCGACTTTGTCCTAATCCTGTCCCTATTAATCCACCAGTACCAAAAGCATAAAGTGATTGTACAACTTGCCACCCTAATGATAGTTTGTATTTAAAAGGATCCAAAAAAGAAAGAACTCTATCTATTCTATATTGTTCTTGTATAATCAGATAGTATGAAGCTCCAATTAAAAGTACTAGTGAAGAAAATATATAAAAAAGATTAGCTCCCGATACAAAAAACATAATTCCTAATGTAATTACTAGAACCATACTCGTACTTAAATCTTTTTGTATAACAATCAGACCACCAAAAAAAACAATCCAAAACATAACTGGTATAAATCCAGCTTTGAATTTGTGTACTACCTTATTCTTTTTTTCTAATAAATATGCTAAATATATTATTGAACACACTTTTATTATTTCAGATGGCTGAAGGGTAAATGGTCCTACACTTATCCATCTTTGAGCTCCATTAGCTTCGGTACCATAAGCAGTAAATAAAGAAATACCGGCTATTATTGAAAAAAACAAAAAAAACAAACTTAACTTTCTATATATTCTATAATTTACAAAGCTGGCTATAAACATCGCAACTATTCCTATAATTCCTGCAACTAATTGTTTTTCAAAAAAATAAAAACCATTACCACCATAATTGTAATATCCGTCTGGGTAACTAGAACTGAAAACCATCATAAATCCAATAAGAACCAAAGCTATTACAAATATTAACAAAACCCAGTCTATTGATTTATTGGCCTTTTCCATATATATCTTCCTTTTCTAGTGAACTAACTATTTTTTTAAAATGCTCTCCTCTTTCTTCAAAGCTATTATACATATCCCAGCTTGCACAAGCTGGAGATAATAATATTTTATCTCCTAGATCAGCATTATTATAAGCTACCTTTACTGCTTCGTCTAAATTATCGACAACTTCATAATTATTGAAATTATGCTTATCTAAAGATTTTATAATTAGTTTTTTTGTTTCTCCCATTACCACTACATATTTAACCCTATTACAGAAATTCATTATTAATTCGCTAAAATCACTATTCTTATTATATCCTCCTAGTATTATAACAATGTTTTCTTTTAAGGCTTCAACGGCTTTTATTGTCGAGTCGGGATTTGTTCCCTTGGAATCGTTATAAAATTCCACCTTTTTAATGGATGAGTGAACATGTTCTAATCTATGTTCAACACCTTTAAAAGCTATAATAGAATTTCTTAGTTTTTTTATTGAAAGTTTTAATGCTATTGCTACACCTATTGAAGCCATAATGTTTTCTATATTATGTTCTCCAGGAATATTTATTTCTTCTAATTTAATTATTTCTACTATATCACATTTAGTCTTATAGACTATCTTCTCGTTTTTTATGAATATACCTTCATCAATTTCTTGTTTTGAACTAAAAAATATAATTTTTGAATTTATTTTATCTAAATTCTGTCTAATAACCTTATCCTCATAATTCAAAACAGCAAAATCTTTTCCATCTTGGTTTTTGAAAATATTTAATTTCGCATTTATGTAATTATTAAAGTTCCCGTGCCACTTTAAATGATCTGGAGTTATATTTGTTATTACTCCAACTTTTGGCTTTAGACTATAAGTGCTTTCCAATTGATAGCTACTTGCTTCTACTACGAAAATATCTTTTTCTTTAAAAATATCAGATAGTATTCCAGAACCTACATTTCCTGTTAACCCTGCTTTTATATTATTATCAGTAATTATTTTATGAACTAAAGTAGTTGTTGTAGTTTTACCATTGGTACCTGTTATTACAATAAAATCCTTACTTGTCAAACTGTAAGCCATTTCTATATCACTAACTACTGGTATATTTTTTTCTAATGCCCTCAACACAAGTTCTGAATCCATAGGAACACTTGGACTTTTAACTATAATATCTATTTTTTTGAAATCAATACTTTCTATTATATCTACAAGTTCAAATTTAACCTTTTTAATTTCTTCAATATTATTTAATTCTTTTATAGATTTTTTATCATCAAAAACAAAAATATTATTACCTAAATTATTTAAGGATAATATTGCTGCTATTCCAGATATTCCTGTTCCGTATATTAAAATATTTTGATTTTTCATATAATTCTCCTATACTCCAATTATTGTTATTATACTAAATATAACTCCGGCAAATACAAAAACCTTCACTACCTTTGTCTCCTTCCATCCCAACTCTTCGAAATGATGATGAATAGGACTCATTAAAAATACTCTTTTCTTTCTAGTTTTATAAGATATCACCTGTATTATAACTGAAAGAGATTCCAAAAAATATACCCCTCCCAATATAGGTATTACAAGCAACAATTTATTAACTAAAAAAATATAAGATAAAGCCCCTCCTAATGCAAGGGAACCAACATCACCCATGAAAATTTTAGCAGGATATTTATTGTAAATTAAAAAACCTAAAGTAGCTCCTGCTATACTTATAGAATATATAATGCTGTTATTATTAATAATTGGAAGATTATTATACAAAATATAAGTTAAAGTTAGAGTAACTATTACTGTAATGCCTGAAGAAAGACCATCTAATCCATCTGTTAAGTTAACACTATTAACAAGCCCCAATATAACAAAAATAGCAAATGGAATATAAAATATTCCTAAATCGATTGAACTCCTTGTAAAAGGTATCACCAGTTGAGAATAGTCCGGATTATTAAAAACATAGAATAAAACGATTAGCAATGAAAATAATATCTGTCCAAGAATTTTTTGATATGCTTTAAATCCTAAATTCCTTTTTAAACTTACTTTAATGAAATCATCTATAAAGCCTATTAAACCAAATCCCATTAAACTGAGACAGAAAAAAATATAATTCGAATCGATATCCACGTAAATAGATACCCCTATCAAAATCGATAAAATTATTCCTATTCCTCCCATAGTGGGAGTCCCACTTTTCTTTATATGTGAAGAAGGTCCTTCTTCCCTAATATACTGTCTGTAGTTTAGTCTCTTGAAAACAAAAATATTTATTGGTATTAAAATTATTGCTAAGAAAAAACTTATAATAAATGATGCAAAAATATCTCCTATCATATTATTAACCTTTCATATTAATTTCTTTTTTAATAATAGCTTTCATAGTTATATCTCTTTCATCATAAGGAATCTTTTTATCTTCTATGGCTTGATATGGTTCTGTTGATTTTCCTGCTAATAATATAATATCATTTTTTTGATAATTATCTATAATATAATTTATTGCTTCTTTTCTATCTACAATGATTTTATAATTATTATGATATTTTTTTACTCCTTCTGCTATCTCTTCGCAAATAGATTTAGGTTCTTCATGTCTTGGATTATCCGATGTTAAATAACACATATGGCAATATCTTCCAGCAACCTCTCCCATAAGAGATCTTCGAGAAATATCTCTTTCACCGCCTGCTCCAAACATTACGATTTTTCTTCCTTTTGCAACCTGATCTATAGTTTCCATTATCTTTTCTAAGCCATCTGGAGTATGTGCAAAATCAAGTATTATTGTACAATCTAACTCTGTATTTATAAGCTCAAATCTACCAACTACACCTTTGAAACTTTCTAAAGATTTTTTGATTTTATCAATTTTTATTCCTGATAAATCTGCGGCTATTATACAAGCTAAAGTATTGTATACACTAAATTTCCCTGGTGTATTAATTTTAAATTCATAAGATTTATTTTTTGTAACCATGTCGAAATATGTACCATTTATACTTGTATCTTTAATATCTGCTTTATAATCCGACTTTTTATTTAAGCTATAACTTACAACATCTATATTATCTTTTTTAAGTTCTTTATATAATCTAAATCCGTATTTATCATCTATATTCACTATTGCTTTATCTACTTTGTAAAAGAAGGCCTTCTTAGCTTGATAGTAATCTTCCATGGTTTTATGAAAATCTAAGTGGTCTTTTGTTAGATTAGTAAAGATTCCAATATTAAATGATATATCATCTACTCTATTTAATTTAGTTGAGTGAGAGGATACTTCTATAAAACAATTTTTGATTTTTTTATCAACCATTTCTTTCATAAGACTATGAAGCTGATTAGATTCTGGAGTTGTATTATTTAGAACATATTTTCCTCCATCAATCACAGCTCCCATAGTACCTATAATTCCAGTTTTATAATTATTGTCTTTAAATATATAATCCAATATATAAGTGATGCTGGTTTTACCATTTGTTCCTGTAACTCCAACTAAATTTAATTTTTTAGAAGGTTCTCTATAAATTAAATTTGATAATTTTGAAAGTAACTTCCTTGGATTTTCAATTATAAAAACCGATGCATTTTCTTTTAAAAATTCTTCCTTTTCACATAATATTACTTTTGCTCCTCTGCTTATTGCGTCCTTTATATAGTCATGACCATCTTTTTTAAATCCTTCAATAGCAACAAAAATAGTTTTTGCGTCAACTTCTCTTGAATCATTTGTAATACTACTGATTTCTATATCATACTCTTTTAAAAATTCGTTTCTTTTTTTATAACTAATACTTTTAAGAATTTTATCTAATTTCATTTTTTTACCTCAATTTAGTTTAGTATTAAAGTTATCATAGAATTTTGCAAAATTTCCGTTCCAGTTTTTGGGTACTGTTTTTTTACTATAGTATCTTCAGATATTTCCATGGTTATATTGTGTTTTAAACCTAATTTTGTAAGCATTTCACTAGCTTCTTTAATACTTAACCCTTCTAAATTAGGCACTTTAACAAAAGATTTTTCAATTTTTTCTAGTTCTTCTTCATCATATCTTGGCTCTATATTTAGATACTGCATTGTACTTTCTATTATTTCTCCTATTAAAGGAGCTACGATTGTAGAAGCATAGTAGGATTCTTTAGGTTCATCTATTGACATAATTACCAAAATTTCCGGATTATAAGTAGGAGCCACAGCCACAAAAGATGTTATATATTTTTCATCAGCATATTTCCCATCTATAACCTTTTGAGCCGTTCCAGTCTTTCCACCTACACTATAACCTGCCACAGAAGCGCTTCTTCCAGAACCTTCAGATACCACTGACTCCATGGCCATAAGCATTTTATCAGATGTATCTTGAGAAAAAACTCTTCTTACCACCTTGGGTTCTACTTCCATTACTATATTTCCGTCTTGGTCAACTAAGTTTTTTACTAGGTGAGGTTCATATAAGTATCCACCATTACTAACTGCAGATAAAGCCGTAGCAAGTTGAAGTTGAGTTACAGATATTCCTTGACCAAAAGATTGAGTTACAAGATTTACATCCTTCATATTTTCAGGTATATTCACAATTCCTTCTGCTTCACCATTGAGTTCAATGTTGGTTTTTTCCCCAAAGCCTAAAGCCTTTATATAGTCATAAAAAGTTTCTTTTCCTATTGCTAATCCTATTTCTGCCAAAGCATCATTACAAGAATTTTGAAGAGCCTCAAATAAATTTTGATCTCCATGAGGATTGTAATATCTCCAACATTTAATTGTTGAGTTACTTTCTATTTGAGTAACATAACCATCACAATGAAAGTTTGTATCTAAATCAATTCTATTTTCTTCTAAAGCTATGGCGGCAGTAATAAGCTTAAATGTCGATCCAGGTTCATAAATATCGTTGACAACAGGATTACGCCAATATTTAAACCATAAATTCTGAAGTTCCTCCTGTGTTAAATTATCGGCATTGATATTTGAAGGTAATTTTCTAGGTTCATTTGGATTATATTCCGGTAACCCTGCCATTGCTAAAATCTCTCCATTGTTTGGGTCTATAATTATTATATTAGCACTTTTGGCATTATTATCAATAAAACCTTTCTCTAGTGCATCTTCTGCAAAATGCTGGATTGTTTCATTTATTGTTAAAACTACATTTAAACCTTCTTCTCCTTCAAAATACTCCTCATATCCGTAGGGCAATACTCTACCTTTTGAGTCTGTATTAACAATTTGTCTGCTTGGTATTCCCTGAAGCTGTGTGTTATATACGCTTTCAATTCCGTACATACCTACTTGATCTATATTTGTGAATCCTAACACATGAGATAAAAAATCTCCATGGGGATAAACTCTCTTACTATCTTCAATTAAACCTATCCCAACTAAATTAGCCTCTTTGATTTTCTTTGCCTGGTCTATGGAAATCCATCTTTTTATTGTAACATAATTTTCATCACTGGTAATCATTTCATATATTTTTTCTTCTTCTATTTCTAAAATTTCAGATAAAATTACAGCAATTCTATCTGGTGTTTGTTTTTCTTCGGGTTCTAGTTCTACTTTTTCATCTATTTCTACATAGTTTGGATTAACTAATTTCATAAAGAATTCTTCAAAAAGATTTTCTTCATTTATAGCTATATCACTATAATCTATTTCCAACTTTTTTACATCATCTGGCCAACAGACAACTGTATCTCTGCCTATACTCATCCCTAGTTTTTTGCCTTTTGAATCATAAATCACTCCTCTAACGGGATTAAGCGTAATATCTCTAGACCATTGTTCGTAAGCTTCTTTCTTGTATTCTTCTCCCTTAATCAACTGTATATATCCTAACCTAACTATTAATGCAATTACAATAAGAAAAAAGAGAAACATTAAAAAAATGATTCTCTTCCGTATTTTTAAATTTGGCCTTTTCATAGTTTTCTCCTCAAATCTATCAATCTTTAATTAGAGAAAAAGTTTTTCTGAAAATATTATCTAGTGCTATCTGATCTGAATTCTCCATAGCTACTTCTTTTATTTCTTTCGAATAAGCTACTTCAATAAAAGTTCTTTGACTTAAGTCAGGATAGTCCATACCAAGAAAATTTTTAGCATTTTCTTCTATAATACCAGTATTTTTAGCACTTTCAATTAATACAAGCATATCCTCTTTTTCTTTACTCAGTGTATTTATTTCTTTATTTATATCGTCAATTTCCATACGAGTCTGAGTTATTATAGCATAATTATATATTATTGTTAAGCCTAAAATAAAAGCAATTAACAAATATGAAAAATATTTAAATTGTGTACTAATTTTAAATGTTTTTCTTTTTTTAGTTTTAACTTTTCTTTTTGGGATTCTTTCACTTTGTATAGTTGCCATAATAACACTCCTTATATTTTTTTTGCGATACGTAATTTTGCACTTCTAGCTCTAGGATTGTAATTTAATTCTTCTTTTGAGGCTTCTATAGGTTTTTTTGTTATTATCTTAATTTCTTTTTTCTTATTACAATTACAAATAGGTTGTTTCGGAGGGCATATACAGTCTTTTTGAAGCCACTTAAAAGTGTTCTTAACAATTCTATCTTCAAGAGAATGAAATGTTATAACACATATAATACCGTCTTTCTTAAGTTTGCTAACTATTGTTTTGATAGTAGGTTCAATTACATCTAATTCCTTATTTACTTCTATTCTTATTGCTTGAAAAGTTCTTTTAGCTGGATGTGGTCCGTCCACTCTAGCTGATTTTGGTATTGCTTTTTTTATTATTTTAACTAAATCAAAGGTGGTTTCTATAAATTTTTCTTCTCTTTCTTTAACAATAAATTCAGCAATTCTATCCGCCCATTTTTCTTCGCCGTATTTGTATATAATGCTCCTCAATTCTTCTTTTGTATATCCATTAACAATATGTCTCGCTGAAAGTTTTTGGTCACCATTCATTCTCATGTCCAACTCATAATTTTCATTGTAGGAAAAACCTCTTTCAGGAGTATCTAACTGATGAGATGATACTCCAAGGTCAATTAATGCACCATCAATTTTTTCTATATCCAATTTATCTAATACCTTATCAATATTAAGGAAATTATCTTGGACAACTGTAACATTCGGATATATATCTTCTTCTTTATGAAAATTATTAACAGCTTCTATATCTCTATCTACGGCTATTACTCTTCCTTTACAAGCTTTTTTAGATATCTCTTTAGTATGTCCTCCTCCACCAAGAGTACAATCTACATATATTCCATCTTCTTTAATGTTTAAGCCTTCTATTATTTCATTTAACATTACTGGTTCATGATGAAAATTCATATATACCTCCTATAAGTCCAATCCTAAATCATTCATTTTTTCCGCTATTTCGTTAAAGTCCATATCCTCAGCATTAGAATAAATATCCCAATTATCTTTATTCCAAATTTCTATTCTATCTAAAACACCAATAATGACTGTTTCTTCATTCATTTCGCTGTAATCTCTTAAATTAGGAGGAACAAGAATTCTTCCTTGCTTATCAATACTACATTCATTAAAGCCTGATAAAAATCTTCTTGAAAAATATCTATGTTCCGTACTCAATATTGATAGTTTTTTTAACTTTTCAGTGAATTCTTTCCAAGTGTCTTCAGGATATATAAGCAAACTTTTATCAAAGCCTTTCCCTAAATAAAAAGTCTCTCCTAAATCATATCTAAATTTAGCAGGTATTATTAATCTACCCTTTCTATCAATATTATGGAAAAATTCTCCTGTAAACATAATCTACCACCTTATGGGTATATCGTACCACTTAATGGGTTTATTATACCACTTTAATAAAAAAAACACAAAAAAAAATCAAGCCTCGGCTTGATTTTTTTTAAAATTAATTATTTTCTATTTTTAATGAAAACACCTGTCATAGTTACTACTATAATTATACTAATTAGCTGAGCGACTCTAAAGTCTCCAAACATAAGGCTATCCGTCCTTAAACCTTCAACAAAAAATCTGCCAATTGAGTAAAGTATAGCGTAGAGTAAGAAGACTTCTCCATCTTTTTTTCTTGCTTTTCTTCTATACCAGAGTAAAAATATAAAAACCACTATATTCCACAATGATTCATAAAGGAATGTTGGGTGAACTTTTTGTCCATTTATAATTATACCCCAAGGTAGATCTGTTACTGTTCCGTAAGCTTCTTGATTAATAAAATTACCCCACCTACCTATTGCCTGTCCTAGAATAATACTTGGTGCAGTTATATCTGCTATCTGCCAAAAATTAACCTTTCTTATCTTGCAGAATATAGCACCAACTAAAACAGCTGCTATAATACCACCGTGAATAGCCAGTCCTCCACCTCTTATATTGAAAATTTCTAAAAAATTATTTTTATAATAGTCAAATTGAAAAATGACATAATACAATCTAGCACCTATTATAGCGGAAGGAATTGCAATTATTAACAAATCCATTAAGTCTTCATCTCTAAATCCTATTCTTCTAGCTTCTCTTAGTGCCAATAAAGTTCCAATTAATACTCCTGATCCTATTAAAATTCCATACCACATTATATCAATGTTAAATATAGAAAATGCTACGGGATTAATATCCATATAATCAACTCCAATTATCTTAGTTTAGCATTAAACAATTTTTTCAATCTTTCAAGTATTTTGTCGTACTTGCCATTAACTTCTTCTTCCAACAAAGTTTTATCTGAAGATCTAAAAACCATAGTATACGCTAAGCTTTTCTTTCCATTCTCTATGTTTTTTCCTCTATAAATATCAAACATTTCAATCTTCTCAAGATTATCTATAGACATAGCTTCAACTTCCTCAATTATATCTCCAACTAATATGTCTTCATCTACAACTATTGATATATCGCGAGTTACTGAAGGATATTTAGCTATTTCCTTGTAAGTTTTTTCTTCAGTTTTATTCTCTAATATTTTATGTATATCAATTTCTGCTAAATAAGTTCTCTCTTCTATTTCATAATTTCCTCTAACGTCGGGATGTATTTCACCCATTAGTCCTATTTCAATATTGTTTGAAACAATCTTTGCGGTTCTTCCTGGATGAAAAGAAGAAATATTTTTTTCTACTTTAAATTTATATTTAAAACCGAATTTATTTAATAAATTCTCTACTACACCTTTCAAGCTATAAAAATCATAATTTCCATACATTCCTATACTTACTTTTCTTATTTCATTGGGGATAGTTTTATTACTATTCTCAAAAGTATTCCCTATTTCAAATAACATACCTTCTTTTATTCCGTGATTTGAGTTTTTAGATATAACCTTAAGCATATTAGGCATTAGAGTGGTTCTCATAGAACTAAAATCTTCCCCTAAAGGATTACTTATTTCTACATAATTTCTTAATGAATCATCTTTCTTAACATTAAATCTATCATATTCTTTTGGACTAATAAATGAATATGTAGTAATTTCATATAATCCTAATCCGTATAGGACATTCTTACATTTGTCTTCAACTTTTCTTAGCTCTGATTTTGAACCTTTCAATATGTTTCCCTCTAAAGGTTTTGGTAGAATATTGTGAAAACCATGTATTCTTCCAACTTCTTCTATTAAATCTGCTTCTATTTTCAAATCCTTTCTAAAACTTGGTATTTTAGAAATTATTTTCTCTTTTTCTAGTCTGCTTTCTATATATAAAGAGTTTAAAATTTGGAGCATTTTCTCATCTTTAATATCTGTTCCCAATAAATTATTGCAACTTTGAGGTTTCATAGATACTTCTTTAATCTTAGATTCTTTTTCTCCTTTATCTATAACCCCTTTAACAATAGTTCCTGCGCCAATGCTTTCTATTAACTGGCAAACTCTATTACAAGCGTCTACTACTATTTCATTAGAAAGATCTTTTTCATTTCTGGAAGATGCTTCACTTCTAAGTCCTAGTTTCTTAGAAGTTTCCCTTACTGATTTACCATCAAAATTTGCACTTTCTATTAATATTACCTTAGAATCTTTCCTCACTTCAGAGTCAAAGCCACCCATAACTCCTGCTATTCCAAGAGGTACCGATTCATCTGCAATAATCAGCATATCTTCATCTAATTTTCTATTCAGCTTGTCTAGTGTTGTTATTTCTTCTCCACTTTTAGCTCTTCTTACTTTAACTACCTTACCTTCCAAAGTATCTAAATCGAATGCATGTAAAGGCTGTCCCAATTCCAACATTACGTAATTTGTTGCATCCACAATATTGTTTATAGGTCTAATTCCAGCATCCATTATTTTTCTCTGCAACCAAAGAGGAGATGGTCCTACTTTTACATCTTTTATTACTCTACTATAATATCTTGAACATAAATCTTCATCTAATATTTCAATATCTTGAACATAATCATTTACATCATCTACTTCATTAATGATTTTAATCTCAGGATAATTGAATTCAGTGTTTAATGAAGCCGCAGTCTCTCTCCCTATTCCTACCATACTTAAACAATCCGGTCTATTAAAAGTAATCTCTAAATCTAGTATATAACCTTTCAAATCCAAAACATCGACAATATCTTTTCCTAGTTCAACTTCTTCATTAATAATAATAATTCCATCTCTCGATTCTTTCGGTACTAAAGAACTATCTATTCCAAGTTCTTCATATGAACAAAGCATTCCTTGAGATTCTATACCTCTAAAATCAGTCCTTTCAATTTCCATTCCATTAGGTAAAACAGCTCCTTCTATAGCAACAGGGACGAAATCATTTTCTCTAATATTTTTTGCTCCAGTTATCAACTTTACTTTTTTATCTCCTAAATCCACATACACTATTTGCAACTTATCGGCATTTGGATGTGATTCTAATTTTGTGATTTTACCTACATAAGTATTTTTGATATTTTTATCCATATTTATTATAGAATCCACGTGTGTTCCTGTCATAGTTAACTTGTCAGATAAATTTCTTATATCTGTATTTATATCCACATATTCTTTCAACCAGTTTATCGGTACTAACATATATACCTCCTTAGAATTGTTTTAAAAATCTTATATCATTTTCAAATAGTAGTCTAATATCGTTAATTTTATGCTTCACCATAGTAACTCTATCTATTCCCATACCAAAGGCATATCCTGAGTATACATTTGGATCTATTCCGCAGTTTTCAAGAACCTTTGGGTGAACCATACCACAACCTAAAAGTTCCATGCTCCATCCAGTATAGCTGCAAGCTTCACAGCCTTCACCTTTACATACTAAACAAGATACATCTACTTCCGCACTTGGTTCTGTAAAAGGAAAATTATGAGGTCTAAATCTAGTTTTCATATCATCGCCAAATAATTCCTTAACAAAATGATTTATTGAATCTTTTAAGTTAGCTAAAGTTACATTCTTATCCACTACTAGACATTCCATTTGATGAAACATAGGTGAATGAGTATCATCTACTTCATCAAATCTAAAAGTCCTTCCTGCTGAAACTATTCTTATCGGAGGTTTTTGCTCTTTCATTACTCGTATCTGTACCGGCGAAGTTTGAGTTCTTAAAAGAAGTTCATCATTAATATAAAAAGTGTCTGATTTATCCCTAGAGGGATGATCCGGTGGAGCATTTAGAGCATCAAAATTATGTTCAACTGTATCTATTTCAGGCCCTTCAACTACATCATAACCCATTTTAAGAAACAAATCTTCAAGTTCCTCTTTAACCTTTAAAAGAGGATGTCTTTTCCCCACGTCGGGAAAATCCCCTGGTATTGATATATCTATTTTTTCTTTCTCTAATCTTTTATTCTTTTCAACATTTTCAATTTCATATTTCTTTTTTTCAATGTTTTTTTCTAATATAGTTCTTACTTCATTTGCCATTTTCCCTATAATAGGTCTTTTTTCTTTCGGTAAACTTCCCATCTCCCTCAAAAGCAAAGTTAATTCACCTTTTTTTCCTAAATATTTTACTCTAATTCTTTCAATCTCTTCTTTTGTTTCAACATTTTTTATTTCTTTTATTGCACTTTTTTGAATTTTTTGCAGTTTTTCTTCCATAAAAATCTCCTTTCAAAAAATAAAACACTTCACCTAAGAGGCGAAGTGACGCGGTACCACTCTTCTTTTCACTTATATTTTTAACGGTTCAAACCGGATAACCTTACTAATTTCAGACTATCTGCTATTGAGGGAAAGTCAACTGGATAGCGGTATATGTTTACAGCCTTGACACACACTCTCTTTATCACCATTTGCTCCAATTTTTAATCTCAATCATCGCATTTAATATTTTTATAAATTATACCAAAATTAATTTTATATATCAACTAGTTATTTCGTATATTAGTATAGCAGCTGCTATACCAGCGTTGAGTGACTCTATATCACCTTTCATCTCTATCCCTACTAACTCATGTGATTTGCAAAGAATTTTTTCTGAAACTCCACTACCTTCATTTCCAATAACTAAAGCTATTTTTTCTTTAAAATCCAAATACTTAATATTAACATTATATCTTGGAGTAGAAGAAAATATTTTAAAACCTGAAATTTTAAGTTTTTCCAAAATCTCATCATTATCATGAGAAACTACTATAGGTAATCTCGATATAGAACCCATTGAAGCTCTAACCGTCTTATTATTATATAAATCAACAGTATTTTCTAAAGTTATTATTCCACCAATATTAAAAGCGTCACAGGTTCTAATTATAGTTCCTAAATTACCTGGATCTTGGATTCCATCTATTAGAATAATATTTTTTTTCTCAATTATTTCGTCAATTTTATAATCCTCAAAACTAACTACAAGGATTATACCTTGACTATTTTTAGTATCGCTTGTTTTATTAAATATATCTTTCTCTACAATATGAATCTCTAAATTTTGCTTTATTTTTTTTACATCATCCAGCTTATTAAACTCTTCTGAAACTAGAGCAAAATCTATATTATTAGAATATTTTAAATAATCTAAAGATATTTGATATCCTTCTACCAAATACTTTTTATATTTATGTCTGTATTTTTTTAATTGTAAATTCCTTAATAATTTTATTTTTGAATTATTCTTACTTTTTATCATTTTCTTTTTCTTCTAATTTCTTCAAGCTAACATTATCTCCTATAACTATTAATGTATCTCCTCTTTTAATAATATCTTCTGCATATGGTGATATGTTTACATCTTCTCCAGTTTTAATTGCCATTACACTTACGCCATATATTTTGGGTAGTTGTAAATCTTTTAAAGATTTATCTTCCCATTCTTCTTTTGCAGCAACTTCTATTATAGTATAATCCGGTGCAAATTCTATTACATCTAATATGTTCGATGAAACTAAATTGTGGGCAACTCTTATACCTATATCTCTCTCAGGAAAAATTACTTTATTTGCACCTATTTTATATAGAACCTTTCCGTGAAGTTCATTTTGAGCCTTAGAAATAACCTTTTTAACACCTAATTCCTTTGCAATTAAGGTTCCCATTATAGAAGCCTGAACATCAGAACCTATAGTAACTATAGCCACATCAAAATTTCTAATACCAAGAGCTTTTAATGCTTTTTCGTCTACTGCATCTGCTTGTACTGAATGAGTAACATATTCAGATATTTCTTGAACCTTATCAGGATCTTTATCGATTGCTAATACATCATATCCTAATTTACACAAAGTTTTTGCTACACTTGACCCAAATCTACCGCATCCTATAACTACGAATTGTTTCATAATTTCCTCCTTATCCTACAAGTATTTTTCCTATTGGAAACCTATAATTTCCTTTATTTTTGTCCTGTCCTTGGGCTATTGCAAAAGCAATTGTTAGAGGACCTATTCTTCCTATAAACATTGTAAAAGTTATTATAATCCTTCCTATATTAGATAGGTTGGGAGTTAATCCTCTACTTAGTCCTACTGTTCCAAAAGCTGAGATTACCTCAAAGAATACATCGTGGAATGTAAAACCACTATTAATTTCTGTAATCGATAAAATAATAGTAACAACTGCAACTACAAAGGTAGCTATCGTGACTACAGATAAAGCTCTAATGACTGTTTTTAAATCTATTCTTTTCTTGAAAAATTCTATATCTTCGTAGCCCATAACTAACCTATATGTTGATATTATAATTATTCCGGTTGTTGTGGTTTTAATACCTCCCGCTGTTGAACCTGGAGAACCACCAATAAACATTAATATTATAATTAAGAATGATGTAGAATATTTTAAGCCAGCCGTATCAATAGTATTAAATCCAGCAGTTCTTGGAGTAACTGATTGAAAAAAAGATGCCATTATCTTATCTTTAACATTTAATACCCCTAAGGTTGCAGGATTATTATATTCCATCACTAAAACTAGTATAGCACCAAAAATTATCAATATTGTTGTTGTTATAAGAACTAATTTTGTGTGCAGAGAAAAGTATCTAAATCTTCTTTCTCTTAACACCTCCATAAACACATAAAATCCTATTCCTCCTAAAACTATAAGCAGCATCACGGTAATATTAACGATAATATCATCTGTATAATCTACGAGACTATTACCAGTAATATCAAATCCTGCATTACAAAAAGCAGAGACAGCATGAAAAATAGAATACCATATGCCTTTTATCATGCCCATTTCTTTGGTAAATGAAAAAGATAAAAATACAGCACCTATTGCCTCTATACCTATTGTCATAAACAAAACTCTTTTAGTTAATAGTACTATCCCTTGTAAAGTTGTAGCATTTAACTCTTCTCTTATTAAAAGTCTATCTTTCAAGGTAATTCTTCTTCCTAAAAGAAATGCTATTAAAGTTGCCATAGTCATAATTCCCAGTCCACCAATTTGAATAAGTATTAAAATAACAATTTTTCCAAATAATGTCCAGTGAGCTGCTGTATTAACTACTATTAGGCCCGTAACACAAACTGCTGATGCTGAAGTAAATAAGGCATCTATGAAACCTATGCTGTTTCCATCAATAGAAGCAAAAGGAAGGTTCAAAAGAGTAGCTCCAGTCAAGATCGTTATACCAAACCATAGTATTAAAAAATGAGAAGGATTCAATTTTAAACTATCATAATTTTTATTCGGATTATTCATACAGTCCTCCTAAATGTTCACTCATTATTATAGCATTTAATTATTTAATTTAAAAGAAAAAAGACTGCCTTTGACAGTCTCTAAAAAATTTACTTTACAGATTCTACTAAAGTTTTAAAACCCTCTGGGTCGTTTACAGCCATTTCCGAAAGCATTTTTCTGTTTATTTCAATGTCATTTTTCTTTAATGCATTTATAAATCTACTGTAAGACATTCCGTGTATTCTAGCAGCTGCATTTATTCTAGTAATCCATAATCTTCTTAAATCTCTTTTTCTAAGTTTTCTTCCAGTATACGCATAGGATAAGGACTTCATCACTGCTTGGTTTGCCATCTTAAACTGATTGCTTTTTGCTCCATAGTATCCTTTTGCTAACTTTAATACTTTTTTGTGGTTTTTCTTTGCATTTAAACCTCTTTTAATTCTAGCCATTTATGATCCTCCTCACTATTTGTATGGTATTAACTTTTCCACTCTTTTTTTATCTCCATCAGATACTAAAGTGTTTTTTCTTAAATTTCTAACTCTTTTTGAAGATTTTTTTCCTGTATTGTGACCTTTATAAGCTTTTGCTCTTTTAATTTTACCAGTAGCTGTTTTATTAAATCTTTTAGCTGCTGATCTTTTAGTTTTTAATTTAGGCATTTCTAGTCCTCC
>Ga0102938_10000787_pt1 | contig 23834 bp, 20 predicted proteins | sample SalPonR2_B_D2_MG_FD_84516 | JGI IMG/M metagenome (GOLD analysis project Ga0102938, IMG submission 84516) | Salt pond soil microbial communities from South San Francisco under conditions of wetland restoration - Salt Pond MetaG R2_B_D2_MG | ecosystem: Environmental > Aquatic > Marine >... | reverse complement strand
GTCAACGGCTTCCAAAACGGAATCGTTTGCGTAACACTTTCCGGAATATTTTTTCCAAAAAACCTGGTCCATGTTCTTTACGAGTTCGTCAAGCCTGCTTCCATTCGCTTTGGCACTTAAAATCCTGGCATATCTTTCCTTCATCTCATATTCCCGGAAACGCGGCAATTCCTTTTCGATCTCTACGCATGCCGCTCTGTAATCGGTGTAGAATTCATCAAAGCCTGTCCACAGGCTCTCCGCTTGGGACTCCTCGTAGGCCCACCTGGCATAGTCTTCGGGAAGCGGCAGATCGGTCATGTCGATCAAGGTTTCCATGCAGTCAAACAATATCCATTTTTTCATGCGCTTCTCCTCCCGCCTGCTGTCTCCGGCAAGCCACGGTCGGAACCGTCAGGCATTATTTCCATTCCAATTCCTGCATTATTCTTTCATTCTCTTCAATAAGCCTGTTTATTTCCGATGCCGCAAGATCGGCCGAGGAATCATCAAGCCTGTAGCCCCTGTCGAGCATCCATTCGTCCTCATTTGCCGGATTCCTGATCCACGGCTCGCCCGGTTCTCCCTGCAGTTGACCGTCAAGTATTCTTGATGTCTGATGAATCTGCTTGGCCATTTCCGACACAGAGTCATCCAGTTCCATAGATTGCTCGGGGTATATTCCCGCAAAACGGTAAGCGAGGTTGGAAAGCTGCCTGGTCAGCTCCCTCAGGCTTTGACTTAAGCCCTCTGGAATAATTCCGCCGTAAGTTTCGCGACTCACTGCGTCTGCGCCCGACTTCATCATTCCAAGGGCTTCATGAAGCTTGTATATGTATACCGGATTGACCTTCTCAAACGCCAAAATCTGCAGATTGCTTCCATAAACATCCAATGCGTCCACGTAGCCGCAAAGCATGTTTGAAACCACTACATTTTCCATTTCAATTATATCTTTTTTATCCTTCTGCATGTATGATCCAAACACCGCCAGACAAAGCAAAGCTGTAATAAGGCAGGCGGAAACAATGCCCTTAGTTCTTTTGTTTTCCATCAAAATGCAACCTCCCTTGCCGCATCTTCCCCTCGCGAAAACCATCCTCTGCAAAAATCCCTTTCAAAACGCAGTGTGTCCCCCCTATCAAAGTCTTTTTGCGGACAAATCACAGAGAGTCTTTCTCCATATGCCTTTTCTATTTCATCCGGAACACTGAAGTCCCTTTTGAAGACAATCAAATACAGTTTGTCCACCCTGTTTTCAAGAAACGGTTCCATGAACAGATTGTTCTTGATTCCACCGTCCAGCCTATATCCTTCATAGATTCCTTGTTCTACATCTCTTTTGAACAATTCGAATGCCTTTTCAGAGTTGAATTCACCTATTATTTTTTCCCTCGAATCCTTTCTTTCACCATGGAAAGGGAGCAGGGAGCTGTATTTTATGTGCCTCAGCCTGCTTTCCTTGTCAAGAGATGCTATTTCCTTTTCCTCTTCGCAAACCTTGCAATCCTTTACCAGCACATGGTTGACATACGCCTTGTTTATTTCGCCGCCGTTGTCCGGAAGCCCTCTAAGTATTTTAATTATGGGCTCATTGTCTATTACCCTGTCTATGTTCGCATAGTCATGGTCAAACTTGGGAACTTCGACATTCATCCAAACTTCACGCAATTTCTCAACGTTGCCTGTAAGCATGAAGTACAGGTTTACAGCTCCTATCGATGTACCGGATGCTATTTGAAATTCTAGTCCGCTTTTATGCAAACCGTAAAGAACTCCCGCTTGAAAAGCTCCTTTTGCTCCTCCGCCTTGAAGAAAAACTCCATTCATTGTTTCCACCCTTTTCCTTGATTGTTTCAAATCCTTTTTCTCTTCTTCTAATGTACCATAATTGCCATCTTCGTTGAAGATAAAAAGGTTGCCGCTTTGCGCCCTGACCCTGGGGTCTTGATAAAACAAATTGCTCCTTCCTCTAAACCGATAGGCTTTTTCTGTAACCCTCCAGTTTTTGTTTGACGCATATGTGGTTATTTGTATGCATTTTGCAGCACCGTGTCAAAATCATCCTTGACCCCACTAATAATCAATGTTATCATGTGTAATGAAATTCAATTGAATATAAATGTGAACTAGATATTGTAATTAAGAATTTAGTGAGATGAATCATGCCGCAATACAGTGTGCAGGATTTCTGCAAGCTAATGTAAACGATCCGAAATCAGTATTGAAAAACACTTGTAGAACTGGGGTTTACTTGAGATCAACAAATAATATAACGGTCTCGGGTTAGACTATAAAGACAATGGTTTAATGTGAGCCGAAAAGGCGAAACTTAAGCACTCTAACTCTGCGTATTAAATACTAATACACAGAGTTGGAGTGCTTTTTAATTTTCAAACAAACATAAATTTTTTAAAATTTCAGGGGGATAATTTTAATGAACAAGATCGAAGTCCATAATTTAACTCATATCTTTGGGCATAATCCCAAACGAGGTCTCAAAATGATTAAAACTGGACACACAAAAAAAGATGTACTAAAGCAGACCGGGTTGACTGTCGGCATCAACAATGTGAATTTTACTATCCAATCCAATGAAATCTTCGTCATAATGGGCCTTTCGGGCAGTGGCAAATCGACATTGCTGAGATGTTTAAACAGACTTATCGATCCAGTAGAAGGTCGAGTCATTGTAAACGGTACTGACATCAAGTCGCTTGATAAAAAGGCTCTTCGGGAAATTCGAAAAAAAGAATTCGGAATGGTTTTCCAAAATTTCGGTTTGCTTCCATATAAAACAGTTTTGGAAAATACAACCTTGGGTTTAGACGCACAAGCACTTTCCGAAGAGGAAAAAATGAATCGAGCTGAAAGCTCTTTACAAAAAGTCGGTCTCAAGGGTTGGGAGGACAAGTATCCCGGTGAACTCAGCGGTGGAATGAAGCAGCGTGTTGGACTGGCACGTGCATTGGCTGTAAACCCTTCAATTCTTCTGATGGATGAACCTTTTAGCGCACTTGATCCACTCATCAAACAAGAAATGCAAGAATTGCTTTTGGATCTGTACGATGAAATGAACAAAACCATTGTTTTCATTACTCATGATCTGGACGAAGCTTTAAAACTGGGCGATCGAATAGCTATCATGAAAGATGGCGAGATTGTTCAACTTGGAACACCCGAAGATATTCTTACAAATTCCAAAACTCCCTATGTTGAAGACTTTGTTAAAAATGTAAACCGTTCAATTGTATTGACTGCCAGCAACATTATGATAAAGCCTGCGGCTCTTCTTTATGAAAACGACGGACTAAACGTCGCGCGCTATAAAATGAGTCAAAATAACTTTACAAGCATATTTGTTGTCGATCATAAACGCCGCTACAAAGGAATTGTTCGCTTTGAAGACGTATACAAAGCCATAAAAAATGGCGACAAGGATATTTCAGCGCTTATCAGACAAACAAAAACCGTCTCGCCGGATGATACAATCAACGATATTGCTTCTGACCTTTCGCAATCGAATGTCCCTTTTCCGGTACTTGATTCAGGCAATTATCTGCTCGGCATACTGGTTAAGGGAACCATCTTGGAAAACATATAAAGGAGATTTATTAAATGAATATTAAGATAGGATATTTTGTGGAATTATTCATTCATTACTTATTGGATCATTTCAAGCCGTTCTTTTCAAGCATTGCGAATATCATCGAGGGATTCATGGTTGGCACCGAAAGTGTATTGCTTTTTTTGCCCCCGCTTGTTTTTATAGGTTCATTGGTTATTTTTGCGTGGATTTTTACAAGTAGAAAGATTGCGTTTTTTTCTTTCTTTGGCTTGCTTCTGGTTTTCGGAATGGGCTTGTGGATTTCATTTATACAAACATTTGTTCTCGTTCTTGTTGCAGGATTCTTTTCCTTATTTCTTGGCATACCGATTGGCATTCTGTGCAGCAAATCAAAACACACTGATCGAATATTAACGCCAACACTTGACTTCATGCAAACCATGCCTCCGTTTGTCTATCTTATACCTGCGGTAATGTTCTTCGGCATCGGTCAAGTGCCTGCAGTTATTTCAACGGTCATTTTCGCTATGCCTCCAGCTATCCGATTGACAAGACTTGGTTTGAACCAAGTTCCTGATGAACTTATTGAAGTAGGGAATTCATTCGGTTTTACTCCTTTTGAGTTGTTGTTGAAAATTCAGTTGCCAATGGCGCTGCCTTCAATCATGGCCGGAGTAAATCAATCGATTATGCTGTCTCTGTCCATGGTTGTGATTGCATCTATGATCGGGGCGTCGGGATTAGGCAGCAATGTCCTAAACGGTATCCAGAAAATGGAAATCGGTGTTGGTTTCGAAGCCGGATTGAGCGTAGTCATACTTGCCATCATGCTGGACCGTATAACAAGCAATATAAAATTCGGCAAAAAAAATATAAATAAATAGGAGGAATTCATTATCAAAACAATCAAAAAAATATCTTTAATCATCTTTTCATCAATGCTTTTATTAAGCAGTACTGCATGCTCTCTTATGGAAAGTCCCGTCTCTCAAACAAATACAGACGCAAAGGGCGAAGTAACAATAGGATATGTCCAATGGGCTTCAGCGGAAGCATCTACCCACATTGTAAAAAATGTGCTGGAAGAGATGGACTACCAAGTCAACACCCCCGTTCTGCAAACCGGCGCCATGTATCAGGCAACATCCACTGGTGAAATAGATGCCTTTGTCTGCTCATGGCTGCCTGATACCGATCGGAATTACTGGCAAAAATATGGCGATACTCTTGTTGAGCTTAATAACAATTATACCTCTGCTCAAATTGGAATTGTCGTTCCCGAGTATGTTGACATTGATAGTTTAACGGAAATGAAAGATTATAAAGAAGAATTTGAAGGCCGCATTATTGGAATTGATCCCGGTGCTGCGGAAATGATTGTTGTCAAAGAGGATGTTATGCCTAATTATGAATTGAATGATTGGGCCCTGACAGAAAGCAGCGGGCCTGCCATGACAGCAGAACTGGGGCGTTTAATTGACGAAGGTAAATGGGTGGCCGTAACTGGTTGGAAACCACATTGGAAATGGTCAAAATGGAATTTAAAATTCCTTAAAGATCCCGATTTAACCATGGGCGATGGTGAATATATTAAAACGATGGGGCGTCCCGGAATAAAAGAGGAACTCCCGGAAGTAACTGCATTCTTGCAAAATTACACCATCAGCACAGAGCAATTAGGTGAAGTTATGCTGGAAATCAAAAATGGAACACCCGCTGATGACGCCGCTAATGACTTTGTCAAAAACAACCCTGACTTGATCGACAGCTGGACATCGGAGATTGATAATTGATTAGGCAAAAAAGACTGGGATAAACAATCCCAGTCTTTTTTTGTTTTTGCTTTTTATTCTTTGTCTTTTCCTTTCCACTTTCCACTTCGTCAGTTGGCAGTTGGCAGTTGGCAGTAAATGCAAAACATTTAAAAACCAAATGCATCAAAATGATTTTTGATTTTATTTTGTCTTTGCTTTTTTATCTTTTGCCTTTGCATTTTCTTTCCACTTTCTACTTTCTACTTTCCACTTTCTACTTCCTACTTTCTACTTAAGCCTGTGCACAAAGAGTCCGCTTCTAAGCTTTGGTTCAAACCATGTCGATTTCGGAGGCATTACCATTCCGGCGTCTGCAATTGAAAGCAAGTCGTCCATGGTAGTCGGATACATTGAAAAGGCGACCTCCATGTCTGTCTCCACTCTGCGCTCAAGCTCCTTAAGGCCCCTTATTCCGCCAACGAATCCTATCCTCTGGTCAGTCCTCGGGTTTCCTATCCCCAGAACCGGTTCGAGAAGATTTTTCTGGAGGATGGAAACGTCCAATCGGTCAACGGGGTCGGTGTCGTCCCAGGTCCCCGGTTTGGCCCTCAATTTGTACCAGGCGCCGCCTAGGAACATTCCGAATGTCCTCTTTTCCATTGGTCTGTATGGTTCGTTCTTTTCATACGGCTCAATTTCGAATTTTTCTCCCGCCTTTTCCATGAATTCGCCTATTTCCAAACCGTTGAGGTCCTTGACCACTCGGTTGTAGTCCATTATGAAGAGGTCCTCGTCCGGGAAGATCACCGAAAGGAAAAAGTTGAATTCCTCCTCTCCTGTGTAGTCCGGATTCGCCTCTCTGCGCTTCATACCCACCTTGGCGCTTGAAGCGGTACGGTGGTGGCCGTCAGCAATATAGAGGTATTCGACGCCCTTGAAAATTTCTGTGATTTGGGATATTACATCTTCGCTGTCGATGACCCAGACAATGTGGGTGATGTCGTCTTCGCTGGTGAAATTGTACTCGGGCATGTGGAATTTTATCCAGTCGTTAATTATTCTGTTCAATCTGTCGTTTTTTCTGTAGCTGAGGAAAATGGGCGCTGTGTTGGCATCCGTCCTGTCGAAATTGTTTATTCTGTCCAATTCCTTTTCGGGCCTTGTGAATTCATGCCTCTTGATTATTCCGCTCTCGTATTCATCAATGGATGTGCATCCTACAATTCCCGTTTGCACTCTTCCGTTCATGATTTGCCTGTATATGTAAAGCCGCGGCTCCTGGTCCTGAACTATTGTTTTTTCATCTATGAACCTGTCGAGGTTTTCTCTCGCCTTGTCATAGACGCTGTCGTGGTGGATGTCCACCGAATCCGCCATGTCTATTTCGGAACGAACGATGTGCAGGAAGGATTTCGGGTTTCCTTCGGCCATTTTTTTTGCCTCTTCCCTGTTCATGACATCATAAGGCAAAGACGCGACTTCGCTTGCATGTTCTTTTTTCGGCCTTATTCCCATAAATGGTCTCACTGTTGCCATAGCTACCTCCTTAAGTTGAAAAACTTATCAAGCTCCAAAACCACTTCTTCGCCCACGCGCCTTTGCGCTTCCCATGTGTAAGCGCCTATATGCGGAGTGCAGGATACCTTTGGATGGCTTGCCAGTTCCATGTTGTAATCGGGTTCATTTTCATAAACATCGAGCGCGGCACCCGAAATCCTACCGGAATCAAGCGCCTTAATCAATGCTTTTTCATCGACAACCCCTCCGCGAGATGTGTTGACAAGAAACGCGCCCTCCTTGATTTTTTCAAATTCACCGCCGGCGATCAATGCTCCGTTTTCTTTGTCGAAAGGTATATGAATCGAAATGAAATCGCTTTGCCTCAGCAAGTCGTCCATTTTGCGATACATGCATCCCTTAGCATCTCCAAGCGGGCCTCTTCTGTTTGTATAAAGTACTTTCATGCCCATGGCCTTTGCCTTTTGCGCAAGCTCCCTTGATATTCGTCCGAAGCCTATAAGGCCCAATGTTTTCCCGTGAAGCTCAACGCCCTTGTATTTCTTCTTGTTCCACTCGCCGCCTCTCATGGAAACATTGGAAATTCCGATGTTCCTTGCAAGAGAGAACATGTGGCCAAGCGCAAGTTCGGCAACCGAACGGCTGCTTGCCTTTGGAGTGTTTCGTACCGCTATGCCTCTTTCTTCGGCATAGTCCACATCTATGCTGTCGAGTCCGACTCCGCCTCTTACTATCAGTTTTAGGCGTCCTCCGTCCAGAGCGCTGTCGATTATTTCTTTTCTTACCTTTGTAGCGCTTCTTACAACCATTGCATCGACCGACTTGACAGCTTCTTTCAATTCTTCTTTTTCATAATGCTCGTTTATTACATCGCAGCCGAATGATTTGATTTCTTCAAGCGCCGACTGGTCCATTCCGTCTGTAACAAGTATTCTCACCATGGCAATCACACCTACAATCCGAGAATATCTTCGATATTCTCAAGCAGCGCCGAAAGGTCTTCCATAGGCGTATCAGCCATATGGGCAATTCTGAAAGTCTTTTCCTTGAGGTCTCCATAGCCGTTTGATATCATGAAACCCCTATTTCCGAGTTCTTTGTTCAAATCCGCAACCGAAATGCCTCTTGTATTCTTGACAGTAGTCAGTGAATTGGAAGCATGTTTCTCGTCGGCAAAAAGCTCGAAGTTATTTTTGGCCCATGTTCTAACTAATTCAGCCATTTCAAAGTGCCTCTCGAACCTGTTCTCCAGCCCCTCTTCCATTATTCTGTCCAACTGGTAATCCAATGCGAACATATGAGAAATGGACGGCGTTGAAGGATATTGATGGTCCTTTTTCTTTATCGTAGTGTAAAGCTTGAGCAAATCAAAATAGAAGCCTCTGTTTTTCACTTCTTTTGCCGCCTCGACAGCCTTTTCCGAAATTGAACAAACCGCCATTCCTGCAGGAAGCCCAAGACATTTTTGCGTTGAAGCTATGCATATGTCGACTCCACACTTGTCAACCTCTATCTTGGCCCCTCCCAGGGAGCTTACGGTATCCATGCAGAATACGACTTCGGGATATTTTTTTATCACGGCAGAAATCTCATTAAGCGGATTCATTATTCCTGTTGATGTTTCGTTGTGGGTTATTGTCACAAGGTCGTAAAGTCCTGTAGACAAGGCGTCCTCCACCATTTCAGGTGTTGTCGGCTTGCCCCATTCGGATTCAAACAAATCCGCTTCAACCCCATTGGCTACCGCTATTTCATGCCACCGTTTTCCAAATGCCCCAACAGAAAAAATGGCGGCCTTTTTTCTTGTGCACGACCTTACCGCTCCCTCCATCAGCCCTGTTCCGGAACTGGTGGACAGAATGATCTGATTTTCTGTAAACATAAGCTTCATCAATTTTTCGGAAATGTTTCGCTGCAACTCAGACGCCTCTTTGGTTCGATGCCCTATCATAGGCGTCGCCATTTTTTCCAGAACATCCTCTCTGACATCTACCGGTCCCGGGATGAACAATTTTTTATGCATGCGTTTTCCTCCTCTTGTGTTTGGGATTAAAATCAATCTAAAAGTCCCTGCACTGAAATTTTATAACAAACACTCCTTCAATACAATAATTAGAAGAGTTTTCGTTTCCGTGACAAAGACATTTTTTGAATTTTATTCGTTTTAGCCAAGAGGTGGGAATACTTGGGCTTTCGCCCCTTAAAGACGGGTATTGAAACAACCTCCGCCCTTTTTACGGTTTCAGGCGAAGGTTGCTTTGCTGCATTAACACGCTACTTTGTCAGCATGGCTGTACGCAAACAGCGTACAGTATTAAAGTCCAACTGATTCCGCCCACATTATTTCTTCCTTCTTTGTTATCTCTTCGAGCACCGGTACGGAAACAGGCCCGTCGACATTCAGTACCATGAGGGCTTTTTGCCCCGGACTGTTTCGTCCGACCTGCATTGTCGCAATATTGACTCCAAATTTTCCAAGTATTGTTCCTATTCTTCCTATTACACCCGGAACGTCCATGTTTTGTATGAACATCATGTACTCAGTAGGATTGACGTCCACCTCGTAACCAAGGATGTAGACTATGCGACCTTCTTTTTTTGCCGACAGATTTCCGGCAATCTCAAAGGTTTCTTGTCCGTTCTTGACTTTTACGCTCATCAATTCCCTGTATTGGTGCTTTTCTACTGAATCCTTCTTCTGCCTGACATGGATTCCCCTCTCCTCTGCAAGTTTCCTTGCATTTACATAATTGACGCCTTCCTTGACCACGGGTTCAAGCAGTCCCTTAAGGAATGCCAATGTCACCAGGTCTACGTCCTGGCCAGCGATATCTCCATAATAACTTACAGAAACCGATTCTACCGTATCCCTGTTGAGTTGATAGTAAAGTTTTCCCATTTGCTCGGCAAGCTTGAGGTATGGCTTTACCATTTCTATGTTTTCGCGGTTGAGCGCCGGCAAATTGACCGCATTGGGAACAACTTCGCCCCTCAGCCCTCCAATGACTTGTCCCGCTATTGTTTCCCCTACGTTCTGCTGGGCTTCGTGCGTGCTTGCACCCAGGTGGGGGGTGACTACGATATTGTCAAGTTCGAAGAGCGGGTTGTCAATGCCGGGTTCCTTTTCAAAAACATCTATTCCGGCACTTGCCACATGCCCGCTCTTCAAGGCATCATACAATGCTTTTTCTTCGATTATTCCGCCCCTGGCGTCATTTACAAGCCTAACGCCTTTTTTCATCAAGGCTATTTCTTTCTCCCCGATCATCCCTATGGTTTCCTCCGTCTTTGGAGTATGGACGGTTATGAAATCGGCAGCCTTTATCAATTCCTCTACATTCTCTTTTTTTTCGGCATGGTACTTTTCGAAACGCTCGTCGCTTATATACGGATCGTATGCGACTATCTTCATTCCAAAAGCCCTCATCCTCTTCGCTACGAGTGAACCTATCCTGCCAAGCCCAATTATTCCGAGCGTCTTGCCGAAGAGTTCGGTCCCCTTGAAAAGGTTCCTGTCCCATTTGCCGTTCTTCAAATGGGCTGTTGCCTGGGGAATGTTTCTCGATTGGGCAAGCATGAGGCCTATGGCAAGCTCGGCAGCCGACATTGTGTTGCTCTCCGGCGTATTTGCAACCAGAACGCCTTTCTTCGTTGCGCATTCTATGTCTATGTTGTCTATCCCGTTTCCGGCTCGACCAATTATTTTGAGCCTTCCGGCCTTGTTTATCAGCTCCCCGTCAACTTTTGTTTTGCTCCTGACTACTAGAGCATCGTAGTCTGATATTTTATCGAGAAGTTCTTTCCTGTCAAGTTTTAGCTCTACGTCGAACTCCATTTCAGGTGCGGCTTCAAATACAGCCAATCCTTCTTCGGATATCCTTTCAGCCACCAATATTTTAAATTTTTCCACTGTTCTCCTCCGTTTCTATACGGCTCTTGCCTCCCATGTAAGGCCTTAGAACCTCTGGAATTTCAACGCTTCCATCCGCATTCTGATAGTTTTCCAAAATTGCGGCAAAGGTTCTTCCTACTGCAAGCCCCGACCCATTGAGTGTGTGTATATGGGAAACTTTTCCGTTTTCGTCCCTGAATCTTATGTTTGCCCTTCTTGCCTGATAGTCCTCGAAATTGGAACATGACGATATTTCAACATATCTTCCGTAGCTTGGCATCCATACTTCTATGTCGTATGTGCATGCTGACGAAAATCCCAGGTCTCCTCCGCAAAGACAAACGACCCTGTAGGGTATTTCAAGTCGTTTAAGCACTTCCTCAGCAGCGGCCGTCAAGGATTCCAACTCATCATAGGATCCTTGGGGTTTTACAAATTTAACCATTTCAACCTTGTTGAACTGGTGCTGCCTTATTAGCCCCCTTGTGTCCCTTCCTGCAGATCCGGCTTCTTTTCTGAAACACGGCGTGTATGCTGTATGGTAAATGGGTAGACTTTCACCGGGAAGTATCTCCTGCATGTAAAGGTTTGTAACCGGTACTTCGGCCGTAGGTACGAGGAAGAAGTCCTTTGCAGGTATGTGAAACATGTCGTCTTCAAACTTGGGAAGCTGACCGGTTCCCTTCATTGCGTCCCTGTTGACCATAAACGGAGGAAGTATCTCAACGAAACCGTGCTCTCCGATGTGAAGGTCGAGCATGAAATTGATTATGGCCCTCTCTAGTCTCGCTCCCGACCCTTTATATACGCTGAATCTGGCCCCGGAAATCTTCGAAGCCCTCTCAAAATCCAATATGCCCAAATCTGTGCCTACGTCCCAATGAGCCTTTTCTTCGAAATCAAAAACTCTCGGTTCTCCCCATTTTCTGATTTCTATGTTTGCGCTGTCGTCCGAGCCTACCGGAGTTTCGGGTCTCGGGGTGTTTGGAATTGTTAAAAGCATTTCTTCAATTTTGCCTTCAATTTCCTTGAGTTCAACATCCATTTCTTTGATTTTACCGGATAATATTTTAAGCTCCTTGAAAATTCCAGATGTATCCTCTCCGGCTTTCTTCAATTTGGGAATTTCGCGGGATGCAGTATTCTGCTCGTTTTTGAGTGTTTCAACCTCTCCGATTATTTCTCTTCTTCTTTCATCCAATTCGACGACTTTGCCGAGCCCGTAATCGCCTTTTCCCCTTATCTCCAAAAGCCTTTTAACCTCATCAAACTCATTTCTGATTCTTTTGATGTCCAACATGTCATTGCCTCCTTTTGAAATTAAAAAAAACCCCCCAAATCCCCTGAAGGGACGAGAAGTTTCCCGCGTTGCCACCCTGATTGACAGGCCAACGGCCTGTCCTCTTGAAGCAGAATAACGCCTGCCAGACGCATCGGCCTACTGAATTTTCAACCGACGGGCTCGGGAACGGATTCCTGACGCTCTTTCTCCGGTTCACACCAACCACCGGCTCTCTTTGCTTTTAAGCATCAGTACTATTTCCTTCACAGCCATCTATTAACTTTTTATGAATTTTACCATATGTTTCGTTTATATGCAAGCGCTATCGCTCAAGCTCACCTTTTTTAACGATTCCTTTAACTTTTTCGACGGTTTCCTCCCCCCCGATGTAGAGAAGCAGGTCCCCCTCTTCAATCACAAAATCCGGTCCCAGGGAAATATGAATTTCTCCATCCCGGCTGACTCCGGCAACTGTGGCCCCTGTAATTTGCCAAAAAGCCAATTCTCTTAGAGACTTGCCGATGATTCCACTGTCAGGTTCAACCATTATTTTATTGAAATTCAATTCGTTTATCTTTTTTATACGCGTAGTGTTCTCTATTAGATAATCTATGTCTTTTTGAATTTTGTTTTCAAGCTCGCTCTTTTGCTTCAAAAGTTTCTTGAGATCTGTCTTGACCTCCGATATGCCGCCTTTTTCCTTGTATGTCCCCATGAAAGATGAAGCGTGTTCCCTGGACTTGATATATATTCCGCTTTTGGGCATAATTTCAACTATTTTCATGTCTCTCAAAAGCTTAACAGATTTACGGATTGTTTCGGGGGAAACATTGTATTCGGCTGCAAGCGTTGTACGTCCGCTGATTTTTTCACCTTCTGTCAATTCCCCTTCGTATATGCGCTTTGCTATGTCAAGTGCTATTATCATATACCTTGGCAACATGTCGGATGTCATTTTTTTCTCCTTTTTTTGAAAATCCTGCTTTTCAGATGCGGTCCTTAATTATGTTGAAAAGCTTTCTCTCCGCCTTCTCCATTAATATTTCAATCTTCGCCTTCGGCATATTCAGCTTCCGTGCGATTTTTCCATTTTCCGTTATTTTGTCTCTCTGAATGCCGTATCTGTAAGAAATGAGTCTTTTTTCGACTTCGGACAATTTTTTGCTTTCTCTTATTGCGAGGCGTATTTCTTCAATTATCCTTTTTTCGAGCTCTTTTTCCGTTTCCATTTTTTTGCGCATGTTCATGATCTTTTCAATTCGATTCTTTAAAAGTCTTTTGAACAGCTCGATTGTTTCCGGGTCTTCAGAAGATGAACACAAATCCACATCTGTCTCGTCCAAGGTCTCACGATTAAGCAAACCCCTTCCCATGAGAAGATTCATCAGATGCCTTGCCGTCCCTTTGTTTCCATCCACCACGCTCACATTACTATATGCTTTTTTGATTGCCTCGTCAAGAAAGACAAAATGGGTGCATCCCAATACTATTGTCGAAATACCCTTTTCAGTCAAATTTCCAAGGCATGCCCGCAATTCTTCTTCTGCTTCGCTGCCGTCCAAAACCCCTCTTTCGACCAAATCGACAAGCCCGGGAGCCGGTAGTTTTTCTATCCGGTGTTCTTCCGAAAAACATTCCATCAAGTCATGGAATTTTTTTTCTTTCAAAGTCATCTGTGTCGCCATTACAAGAACCGCGCCATCCGGATCTGAGTCTACTGCCACTTTGAGGGCTGGCTCCATTCCCACTATTGGAATCGGGAATTTTTTTCTCAGTTCGGAAATTGCAGCGCTGGTTGCCGTATTGCAAGCGACTACTATCGCTTTGACTTTTTTTTCCAAAAGATATTCGCATGCCTCAAAAGCCAAATCTCTTACTTCTTTTTTCGATAGCACCCCATATGGAGCATTCTTTGTGTCACCAAAATAAACGAAACGCTCATTTGGCATCCATTCCATGAGTTCCGCCAAAACGCTTATTCCGCCCATGCCCGAGTCGAAAACTCCTATTGGTCTTGTTATATTATCTGTATTCATGCATTCACCTGCCTGCGAATAATCTATTATGCATATCATTTTATTCCTAATCAAGGGAATAATCAAGAAAAACGGTCGGAAACCAAGGCCCCGCATGCGACGCCTCGGTTTCCGCTTTACATTATATGGTTGATTTTAAACGAATTTATTCGGCATTCGGTATCGTTTCCTCGGAAACAGTTTCTTCTCCCGTTGCCGTTCCATTAATTTCGTTCAATCTGTCCAAAACATTTTCAAGCTGATTCAGATACACTCCATAAAGGCTCCAATTCCCGTTTTGCTGAGCTTCTTGAGCCTTTTCAAAGAGCTCTGTAGCCCTTATTATGAGATCGTTTGTCGTGTCGCCCTCTTCTACTCCATCCTCATCGGCCCCTCCGCCGGAAGCTCCGAAAATCTTTTTGAGAGACTCTTCAAGTGTCTGTTCCATTACAACCTGGTCTCCATATGCCACTATTACACGCTTTACTTCCGGAATGCTGTTTTCCGTATTGGCCTGCAGGTATATGGGTTCGACATACAGAAGCGATTGGTTTATGGGTATGGTCAAAAGATTTCCTCTTATGACATTGGAACCAACCTGGCCCCAAAGGGTGAACTGTTGCGATATCTCGTCATCCTGGTCAATTCTGTTCTCGATTTGAATCGGCCCGTAAATATTTTTATTTTTAGGCAATTTGTATATGATCAGCTTTCCATAATCCTCTCCGTCATTCCTGGCAACAAAAAGCGCCGTCATGTTCTGCTTCGTTTTGGGATTATACGGAAGAGAGAGCACAAACTCCTCCTTTTCCTCTCCCGGAAGCTTCATAACAAGGTATGTTCCTTTTATCTGCTGTTCTGTAGCTTCATACTTTTCGCTCGCTATGTCCCACTCGTCTTCCTTGTTGTAGAAGACTCTCGGGTCATTCATGTGGTACATCCTGAAAACATCAGCCTGTATGTTGAAAAGAACCTGCGGATATCTTACGTGGGATTTAAGTCCCTCCGGCATTTTGTCCATGTCGGTGAAAAGAGTCGGGAATATTTTGCCAAGTGTTTCAACAATCGGGTCTTCCTTGTCAGCTACATAATATTTGACTGATCCATTGTAGGCATCAACCACAACTTTGACAGAATTCCTGATATAGTTTATCTTGTTTTCCGAGTACGGCTCGGAATAGGGGTAATTTGTGCTTACGGTATATCCATCTATTATCCAGTAGAGTCTTCCTTCGGAAACGACCATGTATGGATCGGTGTCATACTCGATATATGGAGCAATCTTGCGGATTCTCTCTGCTATGTTGCGGTAAATCACAATCCTGCTCTCTGAAGTTATGTTTCCCGAAAGAAGCATCTTGAGGCTTCTTTGCTTGTATGCGAAAAGCAGCTTGTTTATGCCACCGAGTTCGACACCCGCATCACCCTCGTAAATCGTTTCGGCATTTTCATTGCCTTTCGGATAGTCGAATTCCTTTTCAAGGGTTTTTACGATTATATAGTCGTCGGTCAGTTCCCCGAAATAAATTTCCGGCCTGTCCACTCTCAGTATGTCAATATCCGTTTCGGGGGGTATGTTCTTGACCAACAGCTCTGGAAGACCTTCTGATGTGACTACATTCACAGGTGATACTGCTACCCCGTATCCATGTGTGTATTTGAGGTGCTTGTTTATGAATGTGAGGTTATCGAATTTGTTTTGGTTCATTTCTCTGCCGGATACGAACAATTGGGTGTATTTTCCTTCTATGTCGTACCTGTCCACGTCAACATCGTTGAACTCATAGTACCTTCGAATCCCCTGCTTCTGATTGTAAACCAGTTCAGCGGGCCTTGAATCGTTTATCCTTATGTTGCTTATTGTCTCGTCGTTTGCTTCGATATCGGCTATTGTGAGATTCGTTTCGGCCTCGAAGGTTTTTTCTTCTATGTTGTCAAGATTGTATGCGGCTTGCGTATGTTTGATGTTGTATTCGATGAATTCTGTTTCCTTTGAGATTTCATCCGGCGATACTATATAACTTTGGACTCCGGCTGAAGTCAAATTCCCCGCTATTGAAATTACAAGTATGAGAACCGGACCCGCAAGCGCAAGCTTGAGGCTTTTCTTTTTGAAGCCTGCAACGAGCATCACGGCAGCCAAAACCGAAACAACCATGAGAATCCTGTACATCAAAAGGGTCACATTTATGTCCGTGTAACTGGCTCCGTATACTACCCCTCTTGAAGAATATAAAAGCTCATACGCCCTAAGAAAATAGCCAAGGCCCTGGATTACGAAGAAAATCACGCCTATAACCAGCAATTGCCTTGAAGCTATAGAAAATACCCTCTTGATGTTTCCGGCATCTATGGTTCTGGGGTTGAACGGCCTTTCCGGATCGCTGGTTTCAAACAGGGTTGGCCTCCTGATGGACATCATTATGAAATAGAAGGCCACCGTAAGGATTGCAAGCATGACAAGAAGCGTAGTCATCATCATGTAGACCTGATTGATTAAAGGATACTGGAATATATAAAAGGATATGTCCCGTCCGAAAATCGGCTCCTGAAGGTTGAAATTCGTTGAATTGAAAAATCTAAGTATGTCAAACCAAAGGCTGCCCGCAACCGATGTGCTGGAAACAAAGCTTACCAAAAATGCCCCTCCGAGGGCTATCTGGTTGACCTTCTTCTCGCTTACTCCCGAATACACAGTACTGACTTTTTTGTAGTAATCCTTTTTTATTGTCATAAGATAGAAGTATATGAGGACTGTTCCTATTACAAATACGGGTATCCCCACCTTCAGTTGAGTCAAAAGCTTTGTAATGAACACTTTCTCGTATCCCAATGATTTGAACCATCTGTAGTCGGTTACAAAATTTATTACTGTATTGAATGAGCCTATCAATACGCTTAAGACTACAACAACAAATGCCCAAATGGCCTTTCTTGAGCTGCTCATTTTTTTCCCTTTTCCCTCTTTCCTGAATGTTCTCACATCATCACTCCCATTGTATGTTCAATATTTTGATTGTGCATTGATTATTCAACCTAAACCATCGTACAAATTCTTTATACCCATTTAACCCATACCCTTCACACTATTTTTAATTATACCATGTAAAGGAGCATGAAACCCTTCCATAATTGCCCATATTGTTTTTTGCATTAAAAAAGCCCGCCTTTTTTGGGCAGGCTTCCTGTTTTCAATTTTGTTTTAGTTTCATGTCTCCGTATTTTATCCAGCCCCTCTTTCTCATAAGCTCTGAAAAGAACAATGTCAATACCGCCGGAAGTATAAAATGCATAAGTAGCAGCAATAGGACCAATTGACCCATAGGCATAGATTCCTTCATTGCGGCTATGGTTCCGAATTGCCCGACCAGACCGCTCGTTCCCATTCCGGCACCTATACTGTTGTTCTGCATTTTAAGAAAATACGTCGCTATCGGTCCCAATATTGCGCTTGTAAGAGTAGGTGGTATCCAAATATATGGATTCTTGATTATGTTTGGAACCTGGAGCATTGATGTACCAAGTCCCTGGGCCAGAAATCCGCCCATTCCATTTTCCCGGTAGCTCGCAACCGCAAATCCAACCATCTGCGCCGAACAACCCACAGTGGAGGCCCCTGCAGCCAATCCTCCCAACCCCAAAGCTATGGCAAGGGCGGCACTGCTTATGGGCAGAGTCAATATCATTCCCATCAAGGTTGATACGGCAATACCCATTGGAATCGGCTTCAGTTCCGTAGCTCTGTTTATTACAAAACCAACGCCTTTCATGAATTCCGCAATGACCGGACTAACGAAAAACCCTATTATTCCACCTGCAATTATCGTAGCAGCCGGAACCAAAACTATGTCGACCTTTGTTCGTCCGCTTATGAATTTGGAAAACTCGGCTGCCGCGAGAGCAGAAACAAAAGATCCGGCAGGCTCTCCTATTTTCACTATGAAAGCCCCTCCGTCGCCTTGGGATATTGTTCCGGCTCCGATTGCGCCTGCAATTATTGAAGCAAATATTCCCAGAGGCGGCGCCTGGACGCTATATGCCACAGCCGCACCGATTGCCGGTCCCATCATGAATTGCGCCACTTTTCCAAAGGAAATCAAGGCTTCAATTCCAATTATTTCACCTATCTGTTTCAATATGAGCCCAATTATAAGCGATGCGAACAAACCCAAAGCCATTCCATTCAATGTTTTTGTTATGTATCCCCTGAATCCTTTTATCTTCATTTCTTCCTCCTGTATTGTCAGCTGTATTGTCACTATTATACATAAAGAAAAAGCGGATTTCAAGCCATTTGCTTAATCCGCTTTTTCAAGTATTCCCATTTCATCAAGAGCTTCTGTTATTTTTTTGAAAATCATGTCATTGGGAACCTCAATGGTGTGAATGTGTTCCCCGTTTGTAAGCGTTGACAGAGGCGCCGCACTGCTTTTGCCGCTCTCTTCCAGAAACCGGTTCAAATCATATCTGCTGTTTATTTCCAAGGGGCATCTTATTTCGCCGTATATCGGATGCATAACTATCACATCCAATATCTTGGCCCCCATGTCCACAATTATTTGCAGTTCTTTTTCAATTTCATCGAAACCGCCGTGTTTTACAAAAATCGTTTTTATATTTCTCACCGCGTCTGACGGCTTCTGCATGTAGTATCCGTTTGAATTCGCCATTATATATATGTTTCTCGCGCGAAGTATGGCAATATCCTGAACTATCACCTGTCTGCTCACTTTGAATTTTTCCGCAAGAAGAGACCCCTTTACCGGAAATTGGGAATCCCGCAAAATTTTCAAAAGATCTTCCCTTCTTTTTTCAGTCATATGGACACATCCTTTTGTTTGAAACGGCGGATTGACTTTCCGCATGCTCAAATACAGTATAACAAATATTCCATATAAAAATAAAGCCGCCGGCAAATGCCGGCGGAAAATTTCTTATTGGGCTGATTGCTCTTCCTCCGCTGTTTCCTTAGAATGCTTCACATGCTCGATCACAACCATTCTTGCCTGTTCAACATCTTTTTCCATCAATGCGTCCACTATCAGCTTATGCTCATTTAAAGCTCCTTGAAGCCTTCCCGGCTTTTCAAGGGATTTGTAACGTACAACCTTCATGAATACTTGATAGTTCTTGAGCACGTTTTCAAGATACCTGCTTTTTGTTGCCCTATAGATTGCTTCGTGGAATTTTGTATTCAGTTCGGCGAATTTTTTGACATCCTTCTTGAATGTGTAAAACTCCATCAGTTCGTATATTTCCTTTATTTTCTGCATGTCTTCCTGGTCCATTCTTTCTATGGCCCATTCGACGGCAATGCCCTCTATTGCCAAACGGATGGTGAATATGTCTACTATATCCTGTTTCGATATGCCTTTGACCACCACTCCCCTGTTTGGAATATTCTCCACCAGATCGTCCAGTTCAAGCTGCTTGAGTGCTTCTCGCACAGGCGTTCGACTCACGTTGAATTCTTCCGCCAATTTCGCCTCTACGATTTTTTCTCCCTTTTCATACTTTCCATACAGTATATCGTCCCTGATTCTTTCAAATATTACTGTTGTCAGAGATTTGTTCTCGGTTTTATCTTCAAATAAAACGCTCATGCCATCCTCCGATTATTCATTGTTTTTTTGTATCATTCACAGAAATTCTATACTAAAATACACATGGTGTCAATGCATCCAAAAACCCAGATAAAGACATATTTACGTGCTCTTGCAGGATTATATATTCTCTCCTGCAAATTTTCAATTCGATTTGAGATTTATCATTCAATTTTCAGAAATAACCGACGATTATGAAGCATAGCAATAGCAAAGCTTTCAAATATTTTCGAATGGTTCTCATTATTTTATTTTTGATAATTTATTTGTTCTGTAGGAAAGATTTCATTTGTCTGAATTTTCTGCGTTTCGCTCCGCCGGCAATATTTGCGTTTCTGTTTTTCAAAGCTTCGGGAAACATTCTGCCTTGCATAAATATGTATTTTTATTAATATTATTGCATATTTATGTTGATTCGCGTTGCTATTACTGTTATAATGAATAAAGTTAAAAAAAGACATTGGAGGGCATCAAAATGAATAAGAAAGTAATACTCGCCTATTCAGGCGGCTTGGATACATCCGTAATACTTACATGGCTAAAAGAAGAATTTGGATACGAGGTTATTGCCGCATGCGTGGATGTTGGCCAGCAGGACGATTTTGAGGAAGTCAAGAAGAAAGCCATAGCAACAGGCGCATCTAAAGTATATGTAATAGATGTGAAAGAGGAATTCATTTCAGACTATGTTTTCCCTACTTTAAAGGCTGGAGCCATTTACGAAGACGACTATCTTCTTGGAACTTCTTTTGCCCGACCGCTTATTGCAAAAAAACTGGTTGAGCTTGCGGAAGAAGAAGGCGCATTCGCAATTGCCCACGGAGCGACGGGAAAGGGAAATGACCAAGTGCGTTTCGAGGTCACTGTAAAAGCACTTAATCCATATTTGGAAATTATTGCGCCTTGGCGAATATGGAACTTGAAGTCGAGGGAAGACTGCATCGACTACGCGGAAAAACATAAAATTCCAATTGAAGTCACAAAAGAGAAAATTTACAGCATGGACCAGAATCTTTGGCACCTCAGCCACGAAGGCGGCAACTTGGAAAACACGTGGAACATACACGACACGGGCATGTATCAGATGTGCGCCACCCCCGAGGAAGCTCCCGACAAGGCCGAACTGGTCGATATAGATTTTATTAAGGGAAGCCCGGTTAGAGTCAATGGTGAAAATCTTAGTCCCGCAAAAATGGTGGAAAAACTCAACGCATTGGGCGGAAAACATGGGGTTGGCGTAATCGACATCGTCGAAAACCGTCTTGTAGGAATGAAATCGAGGGGAGTCTATGAAACTCCAGGGGGAACCATACTTTTCAAGGCTCACAAGGCTCTAGAAAAAATTGTCCTGGATAAGGCTACAATGCATTTCAAGCAAGGTCTATCCGAAAAATATGCTGAGCTTGTTTACAACGGAATGTGGTTCTGTCCGCTCAGAGAAGCTCTCGACGGTTTCATAGATGTTACCCAAAAAGAAATGGACGGAACTGTAAAGCTTAAGCTTTATAAAGGCAATTGCCTTGTAGTGGCAAGCAAATCTCCAAACACTCTATACAGCGAAGACTTTGTAACCTTTGGAGAAGACGATGTATACAACCAAAGGGACGCTGACGGCTTCATAAATCTTTTCGCTCTCCCACTGACAATAAAAGCAATTTTGGCGCATGAGAAAAAAGCCAATGAAGGAAAGGAAAACAAATAGTATGAAACTTTGGGGCGGACGATTTTCAAAAGGAACCGCAAAAACCGTGGACGATTTCGGCGCATCAATCGGTTTCGATCAAAAACTTTATAGAGAGGATATTGCAGGAAGCCGAGCGCATGCTAAAATGCTTGCCAAGATGAATGTCCTTTCAGAAAAAGAGCTCGGCTCAGTCCTCACGGCCCTTGATGAAATTGAATCATCAATTGAAAAAGGTTCTATTTCTTTCAAGGAAGAATTCGAGGACATCCACATGAATATTGAAAGCCTTTTGACAGAACGCATAGGCTATGCGGGGAAAAAAATTCATACGGCAAGAAGCAGAAACGACCAGGTGGCTGTGGATATCCGCCTTTATCTAAAGGCCAGAATAGAGGAAATCTGTGGATTAATCGAAGAATTGTTGAAAACAATAATGCTTTTATCCGAAGAAAACATCGACGTGGTTCTTCCTGGCTTCACACATCTTCAGCACGCGCAGCCAGTAAGGCTTTCTTTTCATCTCATGGCATATTTCGAAATGTTCAAGAGAGACTACACTCGGCTTTTTGACTGCCTCGAGAGAATGGATGTGCTTCCCTTGGGAGCCGGAGCGCTTTCGGGAACAACGTACGAAACAGACAGAGACTTTCTTGCGAGTGAACTTGGATTCGCCCGGGTTTCGCTCAACGCAATGGACTCTGTAAGCGACAGGGACTTCCTCATAGAATTTCAATCGAATGCATCGATCTTGATGATGCATCTCAGCCGCTTCTGCGAAGAGCTGATAATATGGAATACATCCGAATTTGGATTCGTTGAGATGGACGATTCATACTCGACGGGAAGCTCAATAATGCCCCAGAAAAAGAATCCTGACGTGGCTGAGCTTATAAGGGGAAAAACCGGAAGGGTTTATGGAAACCTGATGGGCATACTCACGGTAATGAAAAGCCTTCCTCTCGCATACAACAAAGACATGCAGGAAGACAAAGAGGGAATGTTCGACACGGTGGATACTCTTAAATCCGTTATTCCCATATTCAATGAAATGCTTGCGACCATCACCTTCAATTCAGGCAAGATGATGCAGGCAACCAAAATGGGCTTTTTAAGCGCCACCGACATTGCCGACTATCTTGTAAAAAAAGGACTCCCTTTCAGAAGTGCTCACGAAGTGGTGGGTCGCATGGTACTTTATTGCACCGAAAAAAACTTCAATATAGAAGACATGAGCCTCAATGAACTGCAATCTTTCCACGAAGACATAGAGGCTGACTTGATTGAAGTTGCAAAAATTGAAAACTGCACAGATTCCAAAATTTCAGCCGGAGGGACTTCACGCGAAAGCGTGCTTCAAATGATAAAAACAAACAAAAATTTCTTAAATACTCTTTCTTGAAGAAAAAAGATGCCTTTGGCATCTTTTTTCTTTTATATCTTATTTTTCATTTTTTTCGAATATCCTTTTATACTCAAAATAGGAATAGACAATCGGCATTCCCACTCCGAAGATTATAATAGGAAGCATTATCCATGAAGGCATGTGGTCCCTCAAAAGATTGACAATTATCATTCCCATTCCCATTCCAATGAAACAGTATCCTCCAACGCGATGTGTACTCTTCCAGACTTTCTCGCTCGCCAATGTCCAAGGTGTCCTTATTCCGAAAAAATAATTATGCCTTATCTGGCTCATGTAGTTGCCCAAGGTTATAAAAAGCACCCCGACCATGAGAGAAACTATAAGTCCCACATCCAAATTGACTCCTTTCGAAACCAATATTGATATCCAGACCAAAACTGACATAATCAACGTTATAAACACTTTTGCTATTTCATAAGCCTTCTTGTGCATATCGTAGGATTTCTTCTTGGGGTCTATTTTGGGCAAAAATACCATCATGAGATAAATTGCCACAGGCAAAGCTGCAAGAAGCAGTATAGCCCACTTGGGGGAATATTCGTTTATGTTTCCGCCAATGTCCCAATGCGTCGGTATTTCAGAAGGAAGTCCCGGATAAACAATCAGTACCCCCGCAAAAGACAAAAGCAACAAAAACAGTATGAATGGATTCACTTTCATCAAATTCAGCTCCTCTCCTTAAAATTATAAAACCATTTGGTCATTTCCTGAAAAACAGTAGTATTAAGCGAATATATTATGCTTTGCCCATCCTTGATCCAAAGAATCAGATCTGCATTTTTAAGCACATTCAGATGGTGGCTCACTGATGGCTGGCTCATTTCGAATTGATCAGCTATTTGCCCGGCTGTCATGTCTCTTTCGTCCAAAAGCTCCAAAATCCTTCTTCTCGTAGGGTCCGACAAAGCCTTGAAGGTCTTGTTCATAATGCTCCCTCCTTTTATTTAGACGTTTGTCTATATATCTAAATATAATCCTGTTTTTAATTCTTGTCAATGCTATATTATTGACAGAATATAAATTCCGGACAAAAAAAAGACCCGGAGATACAAACTCCGAACCTTTTTATATAAAAATCAAAACCGGCGACGACTTACTCTCCCAGGCAGCTGCCCG
>Ga0102938_10000786_pt1 | contig 23835 bp, 19 predicted proteins | sample SalPonR2_B_D2_MG_FD_84516 | JGI IMG/M metagenome (GOLD analysis project Ga0102938, IMG submission 84516) | Salt pond soil microbial communities from South San Francisco under conditions of wetland restoration - Salt Pond MetaG R2_B_D2_MG | ecosystem: Environmental > Aquatic > Marine >... | reverse complement strand
CCGGAGCGGGACAGGTGCAGGTAAACCAGCAGCCCGACAACCACAGGCGGCAGCCCCATCAAGGCGTTCATCACGATCAGCACGGCATTGCGCCCGCGAAAACGGCTGATCGCCACCAGCGCCCCGACAGGAAACCCGACCAGACAGGCGATGACCGTCGCGGTCAGGCTAACCTGCAGGGACAGAAGCACGATCTCGAACAGGTCCGGGTCGCCGGACAGCACCAGCTTTGCCGCAAGTCCCAAGGCGTCGGCAATGCTTTGCAAATTTTCCCTCGATTTGCATATTTTAACAATCGCCCGCATGAACGCAGGAGATCGCGCATATTTCAAGGCTCATTTTCGGCGTTATGCGCGTTTGAACGTCGTCACGGTGCCCGGTTCGGACCGTGTGCTGGCAGATCGCCGGATGCATGGCTATGGCGGTCGCGGACCGCGTCGCGCAGACCTCCCGGCCCTTCGGTTATGACTGCGGTTCCAACCCGGATGTCAGGCCGCCTGGTCGCCCCCGAGTCCAGAGATCGCCGCGATAAGGTTTTCCTCGGTCACTTCTTCAGAGGTGAATGTGCGCATGACCCGGCCCGAGTACATCGCCACGATGCGGTCGGCGACATGCAGGACCTCGGGCATTTCCGAGCTGATCACGATCACCGCGTAGCCTTGGGCGGCCAAATCACGCAGAAGGTTGTGGATCTCGGCTTTCGAACCAACGTCGATGCCGCGCGTGGGTTCATCCACGATCAGCACATTGGGGTGCATCGACAGCCATTTGCCAATCACGATCTTCTGCTGGTTGCCGCCGGACAGATTGCCGACCGTCTGCTTCCAGCCCGGCGTGCGGATATCCAGCTTGTCGCGGTACTGGTCGAAGATCGCGATCTCTGCGCCGTCCGACACGAACGGCCCCGCCTTTAGGTCATCCACTTGCGGCAGAGTCATGTTATCACGGCAATTCATGCCCAGAACGAGACCCTGCCCCTTGCGGTCCTCGGGCACCAGCGAGATACCACGTTCGATCGCATCATAGGGGGAGTGAATTTTCACCTCTTGCCCATCAATGAGGATCGTTCCGGCCGATGGGTCGCGCAGCCCGAAGAGCGTTTCGGCAATCTCGGTCCGGCCCGCGCCGACAAGACCGTAGAACCCGACCACCTCACCGCGCCGGACCTCGAAGCTGACATCGGAATACAAATCGCCACAGCTCAAGCCCCGGACCTCGAGCGCGACATCGCCCAGTTCGTGATGGGACACGTTGCGGCTGAGATCGAGCTTGCGCCCGATCATCATCTGGGTGACGCCTTCTTCATTCGTTTCGGCCGTGTTGAGGGTGCCCTGGTACTGGCCATCACGCAGCACGCTGATACGGTCGGTGATCTTGAAAATCTCCTCCATCCGGTGAGAGATATAGGCGATGCCCACACCCTGCGATTGCAGATCCGCAATGACTTCGAACAGCACCACCTTTTCCGCATCCGTGAGCGAGGCAGTCGGTTCGTCGAAGATGACCGCCTTGGCATCCACGGTGAGCGCACGGGCGATTTCGACCATCTGCTGGTTCGCGATGGAGAGATCGCCGACACGGGTTCCGGCATCGAAGCCGACGTTCAGCTTTTTCAGGATCGCATTGGTTTTCTCGGCGAGCGTGGTCCAATCCACGCGGCCAAAGCTCTTGCGCGGCAGTTCTCCGAGGTAGATGTTCTCTGCCACGCTGAGTTCCTCGGCGAGGCTGAGTTCCTGGTGGATGAAGACGATGCCCTTGGCCTTGGCGTCCAGCGGACCGGACATGACCGTCGGCTCCTCTGCCACGATGATCTGGCCTTCATTGGGCTGGTGTATACCGCCAAGGACTTTCATCAGGGTGGATTTCCCGGCACCGTTTTCGCCCATCAACGCGTGGACCTCGCCGGGCAGGATGGACAGCGAAACGCCATCCAGCGCACGCACACCAGGAAAGGTCTTGACGATGTTCTCAAGCCGCAGGACAGGGGTTTTCCCGGTCATACCTTCAACTCCTCTTTGCCTTTCACGTTCAACTGCCGGTCAAGGAACAGCACGGCGATCAGGATCAGGCCGATCACGAGGTTCACGGTCGATGTGTCGGCGCCGATGTGGCCCAGCCCCTTGCGCAGAAGCTGGATCGCCAGCACGCCGCCAAAGGTCCCGATCACGTTTCCCGCGCCGCCGGTGATCTTGGTCCCGCCCAGAACCACCGCCGTGATGACCCATAATTCGTACAGCATCCCGTCATTCGGATTCACGCTGCCGCTTTCGGCATAGAACACCACCGCCGATAGCGCGGCCAGAAAGCCGATGATCATGAAGTTGATCATCATGTGCGGACCCACGCGGATCCCCGCGTTCACGGCAGCCTCGCGGTTGTTGCCGATGGCATAGGCGTTTCGCCCATGGACGGTTCTGGCCATCAGGAACCAGATCGCCAGCGTCACGAGAAGCAGCACCCAGGACGCGGTGGCCAATCCGAGGAACTCGGCCTCGGCAAAATCCACCAGCGTCCAGTTGAGATGCGATGTCGGGTTTTCCCCGTTGAACATGAAGACGATGCCGCGAAAGCCCAGCATCGACCCCAAGGTGACGATAAAAGCATCCACGCCGGTCTTCCAGACAATAAGCCCGTTGATCGCCCCGAAGAAGACACCGGATGCCAGCGCCAACAGGCAAGACACCGGGATCACCCAGTCGCCCAGCCCGGCAAAGATCGGCCAGGTCATGCTGTCCAGCAAAACGATGGCCGCGATGGCGAAAGTCGCCCCGACACTCAGGTCGATATTGCCGTTGACCATCACGATCGTCATGCCCATGGCGATGATGCCGATCGGCGCCGACTGCTTGAGCAGCAGCAGCATGTTGTCGATATCCATGAAGGCCTGATCCGTGATCGCCATGAATTCTCCGGCGATCGAGAAGAAGATCAGCTCAAGCACGATAAAACCCCATATCGCGCCGTTTTTCAGAGCCTTGGAAACTGTGCCCTTGTCCATGCTGATGTCCATGCTGCGTCCCCTCAAGCGATCGATGACCAGAGCTTGCCGCGTTTGGCCGCGATATCGAGCCAGACAGCAAGGATGATGATGACCCACGTCACGACATACTGGACGTAGAACTCCAGCCCCATGATAAGCAGACCGTTTTGGATGAACCCGAGGATCAGCACGCCGATGACGGTCTTGAAGATCGTGCCCGAGCCCCCCAGGAGCGAGGCGCCGCCCAGAATTACCGCAGCCAGCACTTCAAGCTCCATCCCCTGGCCCACGGTATTCTGCGACCCCAGCGACCGGCTGGCCTGGATCAGGCCCGCGGTGGCCACGCAGAAGGCCGAAATCAGGTAACAGGCGAACACGGTGCGCGCGCGGCGAATGCCGGAAAAGGTGGCGGCGGTGCCATTCCCGCCGACTGCATAGATCTTGCGGCCAAATGGGGTCTTGGACAGTATGATCCCCAGAATCGCGGCAAGTCCCAGAAAAATCAGGATCGGCATCGGAATGCCCAAGGCGCTGCCCTGACCGAAAATGCTGAACCAGGTGCCCTCCTTGTCGGCGATATCCATGTTCTGACCGCCTGAATAGGTGAGCGTCAATCCGTGAATGGCCGACAGCATTCCCAAGGTCACGATAAGCGAGTTGAGCCTGAGATACCCCACCAGAAAGCCGATAAAGGCCCCCAGGCACAGCGTCATGCCAAACATCGCCGGAATCGCGAGGAGCGGGCCAAGCTCATCGTGCAAATCCAGCACCACGATGGTTGAAAAAGACATCATCGACCCAACCGAAAGATCGAGGTTGCCGCTGATGACCACGAAGGTCACGCCAAGCGCCATGATCCCCAGGATGGCCGAGGACCGCACAACGCTGAACAGATTGTCCATGGTCAGGAACTTCGGGTTGGCGATGGTAAAGACGATCATGAAGATCGCGAAAGCGATCAGGATGCCCTGTTTTGCCAGAACAGTCCCGATCTGTTGTTTTGTCAGTGTGGCCATGAGCTCCTCCCAAAGATCGTTGGCATCCGGTCCATATCAGTCAGACCAGGGTCATTCCCCCGTCGATCATCACGATCTGACCGGTCATGTAGTCGCTGTCCTTGGACGCAAGAAATGTTGTCGTCCCGGTGATATCCTCCGGCGTGGCCACGCGGCCCTTGAGGATTTCGGACGAAAACTCCTCCATCGCCTGTCCCGGACGCTCGGCGGCCCCGATCTCCATCAGGTCCTGATCGACCTGTTCCCACATCTCGGTCGCGACGACCCCCGGCGCGAACCCTGTCACCGTGATACCATGTTTTGCCAGATCGCGCGCGCCCGATTGCGTCAGCGCGACCACGGCGAATTTCGAAGCGCAATACGGCGCGACATTGTCGAACCCCTGCCGGCTGGCGATGCTGGCGGTGTTGATGATCTTGCCCTGTCCGCCCTGGGCGATCATTTGGCGGGCGGCTTCCTGCATACCGATCATGCAGCCCAGACCATTGATGCCCATGATGAAATTCCAGTTTTCCTCGGTCACATCGAGGAAATTCATCGGCCTGTTCACGCCGGCATTGTTGAACTTGACATCCAGCCGGCCAAAGATGCCAACCGTGTGGGCGATCATTGCCCTGACCTGTTCGCGGTCTGTCACATCGACTGCCGCATGCGCCACACGCGCATCTGCGCGCGCCGCGCGCTCGGCGTTGGCATCCGCGACCTCGGCAACCTTGTCGGCATTGATGTCCGCGAAACAGACATTCGCACCTTCGTCCAGCAACGCCTCGCCAATGGCGCGGCCAATGCCTTGCGCCGCACCGGTCACGATGCAGGACCGCCCCGAGACTCCTGTCATCCCGTTCATCCATATGTCTGAGTGTAGAAGAAAACACGCGAGGCAGACGAACCGCCCCGCGCGTTCCGGGAGGAGATCAGAAGACGGGCTTGTCGTACTCGTCTTGATTTTCCTGAGTGATCTTCGGCGTGTCGAAGTAGTTGAGGAAAGGAACTTCCTCGCCGTTGAGCACATCGATCGCCGTTTTCAGAGCGGCTTCCGCGTCATCGACCGGCGACTGGTAGATCGATCCCCAGTAATCGCCGTCCTGCATGGCTTCGTAGCCCACCGCAAAGTTGGTGGCACCGACAAAGATGATGCCGTCGCGACCCGCTGCCTTGGCAGCATTCAAGGCGCCGACGCCCATGTTGTCATCGCCCGCGTAGACGCCGTCGATATCGTCATACTTGACGAGGAACGCCTCCATGACCTGCTGCGACTTCTCGCGGTTCCAGTCGCCCGGCTGCTTGTCGATCTGCTCCACGTTGGGGCAGACTTCCGGCAGACGATCATCGAAACCCTTGGCGCGCTCGATCGCTGTGGTGTAGCCCGGCTGACCGGTGATATGCACGACCTTGGCTTCGTCCTCGATGCCCATGTCCTTGAACTTGTCGCACATGATCTCGGCAGAGCGCTTGCCTTGGGTGATGTTGTCCGGACCCGAGAAGCTGGACACGAAGTCGAACCCCTGCTCGGCGATGTTCGAATTGGTGACGATCACCGGAATATCGGCCTGATGCGCCTTGCGCACCGCCGGGATCACCGCTTCACCGTTGGTTGGCCAGATAATGATCGCATCGACCTCTTGCTGGATCAGGTCTTCCATCTGCGCGATCTGCCGGGCCACGTCACCGCCCGCGTCCAGCACGACAGTCTCGACCATGTCATTGGCCTCGGCCGCAGCGATGAAGGCTTTTTCATACGTGGTTTGATAGCTGTCGACGCCGACGTTGTTCTGCGTGATGCCAATGGTCATTGTGTCGCTGTGCGACCCGGCCATTGCCGTGCCGGTCAGCGTTGTCGATGCAACCAGCGCTGCCGTTAATGTCGTTTTCATACTTTGGTCCTCCCACGGATATATTTAGAAACGATTGCGACCGTCCTCTCGGCCTGTTCCGTTGCCGGAGCAATCTGCGGTCTATGGAGCGATATTTCCCAAGCGGACGAACGCTCCTTTTTATCCATTTTCGATATATTTTTATCCATATTCGATTTTTAAGTGATATCCAATTTCCACCAGTCTGAACATTTTCAAGGGGTGGCGCCAGTGCCAACGCAAGCAATTCCCAGACACCGACCCAACCCAGGGACACAATGCACGAAACCTTCGCAAATGATATCCAATATGGACAAACACCGATGACACGCGCCGACTCCGCGCCGCGTCTTGTGGCGGGTCCCGAATTGGAAAGAGTGGTCGGGTTTCTGCAATCCCTGCATGTCGAGCTGGACAGCGCGATTGAGCCAAGCACGCCGAACCCGCATCTGAACATGATCCTGCACCTTCTGCACAGCCATTCCGAAGGGCGGCTGGTCTCGCCGTCGTCAATGGTCGCAGCGGCCGGGGTGCCCTATGCAACCGCAACGCGCAAACTGGCCGAGATCAAGCAGGCCGGGCTGATAGAACAGCGCCCCCGAACCAAGAGCGGCAAAAGCTTTTCCCTGCATCCAAGCCGCGAATTGCTGGACAATTTCAGCCAGTTGGCCGACCGGATCGAACGCATCGCGCGAACCTCTTTCGGGACGGCAGACGCCAGCGACAACTCGACCAGTTATTATTACGGCGGCTCCTACCAGGCCGCGCAGGCAACGATTGCCCCGCCCCAGGCCCTGCCCCGGCCGCTCAAGCTGTCCGGCGGACTGCGCATCCTGGTGCATGGCGATCCGACATTCATGGTGATGGACAACCTCAAGCGGCAGTTCGAACAACTGGTCGGCACGGGCATCCATCAACGCGCCTTCTCGATAGACCGCTTGCGCGAAGAAGCACTGCGCAATGCCGAACGCGGTAAAAGCCGTTACGACATCATTGCTGTCGACCTGCCCTGGCTTGGCGAGTTCGTCGCAAAGAAGATCATTCGCCCCCTGGATGAGGTGATGGATATCACCCGCCTCGATCCGGCGGATTTTCACACCGCCGGGTGGCGGGCCGCGCATTGGGACGGGCGGCCCTTCGGTGTGCCAAGCCAGACAACTCCGGAACTGATGTTCTACCGCAAGGACTGGTTTGCCACAGAAGGCCTGGAGCCGCCCATCACGACGCAGGCCGTGATCGACGCGGCCCGCCATTTCCATGCCCCGCGCCAAGGGCGCTATGGCGTGGCGTGGAACGCGGCCCGCGGGACAGCGCTGGGGCATACCTTCATGATGACTTGCGCCGCTTTTGGCCAGCCCATCGTGGACCTGCCCGAAATCGCCGGCGGCTATGATGCCGATCATCTGGGCGATGGAGGGTTCCGGCCCATGCTGAACGGCGATCGTGCACTGGCCGCGGCGAATTACCTGATGCAGCTGCTGGAATATTCGCCGCCCGATATCCTGTCGATGTCCTGGTACGAACGGGTGCGCCCCTATGCCTCCGGCAAGGTGGCAATGGCCTATGGCTATACCCTGCTGGCCCCGTATTTCGAGCTGGATGACAGCTGTTCGGCGCATGACAACACCGGCTACCTGCCACATCCGCACGGCCCCGAGGGCGCGCCCATCGCGCCGGTGGGGGGCTATGTCTTCTGCATCCCGTCCAACCTTGCGCCGGATCGCATCGAAGACGCTGTCGACGCGCTGGTCACCTTTACCTCGCCCGGCGCGCAAAAGCTCTATGCGCAAAGCGGCAGCCGCACCGCGCCCCGCTATTCGGTTGGCGCGGACCCCGAGGTGCGCCGCCTTTCACCGATCTTCGAGCTTGTGGACCAGATGTCGTGGCGCGACGAACTGCAATTCTGGCCGCGCCCGCCGATTCCGCAGATCTCGGACATCATCCGCATCTGCGGCCACGAACTTCACGATATGCTGCGCGGGATCGTCTCGCCGCGCGATGCGCTCGACCGCGCGCAGGCGCGGGCCGAGGACATAATGGGACAACAGGTCACTTAGGGAGGAAACCATGGACCCCAATCGCCTCAAAGGTAAGAATATCCTGATCACGGGCGCGGCCCGCGGCATGGGTGCCGCCAATGCCGAAAACTTTGCCGCGCAGGGCGCCAACGTGTGTCTTGGCGATCTTGATCAGGACGCGGCGCAAACGCTCGCCGAGCAGATCAACGCGGTCGGAAACGGCAAGGCGATTGCCGTGAAGATGGATGTCACCAAGCGCGAAGACAACGCCGCCGCCGTCGCGGCCACGGTAGACGCCTTCGGGTCGATCAATGTCGCGGTGTTCAACGCGGGCCTGAACAAGCCCCGGTTCTTCATGGATATCGATGAAGACAACTGGGACATGATCATGAACGTCAACACCAAGGCGATGTGGCTGGGCATGCAGGAAACCGCCCGCCAGATGATCGCCCAGGGCCCGATGGAAGATCACCCCTACAAGCTGATCAACGTGGGCTCCATCGCGTCGCGCAAGCCGCTGGTGGATGTCACCGTCTATTGCACTTCGAAATATGGCTGCCTCGCGCTCACCGAATGCGGCGCATTGGGGCTGGCCGAGCACAATATCACCGTGAACGGCTATGCGCCCGGCGTCGTGGTCACGCCGCTGTGGGAGCAGCTCGACAAGGACCTGGTCGACATCGGTTTCAAGGAGCGCGAGGGCCAGGCCTACGAGGATATTGTCGAAAGCAATCTCGTGATCAAGCGGGTCTCCTACCCGGACGACATCACCGGCACCGCCTCTTTCCTGGCCAGCGACGACAGCGATTACATGACCGGCCAGATGATCCACATCGACGGCGGCTGGGTCACGAAATAGGGTGCGCGATTTCACGCACCACCCCCGCAAAATTTCCAACCCACGGTGCATGCAGCCACGCACCCCACGGAGTTCATACACATGACACGCGCACTGATGCCGAACATGCTCACCCCCCAGGACCTCGAACCCAACTGGGAATGGCGCGACCGCCTGCCCGCCTGGGGTCATACCTCGGTCGATTTCGAGCGCCGGGTCGATCATGACCGGCTGCGCCGCTACCGTCTGGCCCGCACCCGGCAGAGCTTGCAAAACTCGCAGGCCGGGTCGCTCTTGCTGTTCGACGTGAACAACATCCGCTATGTCAGCGCCACCAAGATCGGCGAATGGGAACGCGACAAGATGTGCCGCTTTTGCCTGCTGACCGGCGACGATTCTCCCTATGTCTGGGATTTCGGCTCGGCCGCGGTGCATCACCAGCGCTATTCCGACTGGCTGGAGCCCGATCACTGCCTCGCCGGCGTCGTCGGCATGCGCGGCACCATCCCGCCGGAATTCGGCTTGATGCGCAAATATGCCAAGATGATCGCCGAACTGATCAAGGATGCCGGCATGGCGGACATGCCCGTGGGTGTGGACTATGCCGAAACCGCCATGTTCCACGCCCTGCGGGAAGAGGGCATCAATGTCGTCGATGGCCAGCAGATCATGCTTGCCGCGCGCGAAATCAAGAACTGGGACGAGATCCAGTTGCTGACGCAGGCCGCCAGCATGGTCGATGGCGTCTACCACATGATCTACGAAGAGCTGAAACCCGGCATCCGCGAGAACGATATCGTCGCCATGTCGAACAAGCTGCTGTATGAGATGGGATCGGACGATGTCGAGGCGATCAACGCGATCTCGGGCGAACGCTGCAACCCGCATCCGCATAACTTTACCGACCGCCTGATCCGTCCGGGCGATCAGGCCTTTTTCGACATCCTGCAAAGCTACCAGGGCTACCGGACCTGTTACTACCGGACATTCAACGTGGGCCGCGCAACGCCAGCCCAGAACGACGCCTATGTGAAGGCCCGCGAATGGATCGATGCGTCGATTGCCATGATCAAACCTGGCGTGACCACCGACAAGGTGGCCGAGGTCTGGCCCACGGCTGAATCGCTGGGCTTCCCGAACGAGGACGCGGCCTTCGGCCTGCAATTCGGCCACGGGCTGGGGCTGGCGCTGCACGAGCGCCCGATCATCAGCCGCGCCGTGTCTCTGGATCATCCAATGGAAATCCAGACCGGCATGGTCTTTGCACTGGAAACCTATTGTCCCGCGACCGACGGCTATTCCGCCGCGCGGATCGAGGAAGAAGTGGTCGTGACCGAGACAGGCTGCGAGGTGATCAGCCTCTTCCCGGCGGAAGAGCTGCCTATCGCCAACCGGTATTGATCATCTCCGCCGGAGGATGCCTCCGGCGGGAGTTTATTGGGCAAGATGAAGCGGGGGCCATGCGCCCTTGCCCCCTTTGGGAGGGAACCAATGGCCAAGGCCAAGACAAACACCGAAGACTACCTGCGCATGTATCGCCAGATGATGCGCATCCGCACCTTCGAGGACAACGCCAACCAGCTTTACCTGTCGGCCAAGATGCCGGGCCTTACGCATATGTATTCCGGGGAAGAAGCTGTTGCGGTTGGGATCTGCGAGGCGCTGACCGATGACGACCGGATCACCTCGACGCACCGGGGGCATGGCCATTGCGTCGCCAAGGGCGCGAATTTCAAGGAGATGTTCTGCGAGCTTCTGGGCAAGGAAGAAGGCTACTGCCGCGGCAAGGGCGGGTCGATGCATATCGCCGATCAAAGCCACGGCAACCTTGGCGCCAATGCCATCGTCGGCGGCTCCATGGGGATTGCCACCGGATCGGCCCTGCGGGCCAAGCTGCTGGGCCAGGACGATGTGACAGTGTGCTTCTTCGGCGATGGCGCCACCGCGCAGGGGCTGTGGTACGAGGTCATGAACATGGCCGCGCTCTGGACCCTGCCGGTGATCTATGCCTGCGAAAACAACGGCTATTCCGAATACACCAAGACCGAGGAAATCGCCGCCGGCTCCATCACCGCGCGGGCCGAAGCCTTTGGCATCGAGGCCTTCCAGGTGGATGGCCAGGACGTGCTGGCCGTCAACGAATTGACCCAGAAACTGGTCGCCCGCTGCCGCAAGGGCGACGGGCCGTTCTTTATCGAACTGATGACCTATCGCTACCACGGGCACCATGTCGGCGACATCAATCGCGAATATTACCGGTCCAAGGCAGAAGAAAAGGACTGGAAGGACAACCGCGATCCGATCATCCGTTTCCGGTCCTACCTGGTGAGCGAAGGCATCGCGACCGAAGACGAGATCGAGGCGATGAACACCGAGATCGAAAAGGACGCTTCCGAGGCCGTGGCCTATGCCGAAGCGGCCAAATACCCCGATGTGTCCGAAGTGGACATGCACATTTACGCGGACTGAGGAGAGAAAGATGAGAGAGATCACCCTGTCCCAGGCCGTGAACGAGGCTATCGCCGAGGAAATGCGCCGCGACCGCACCGTGTTCCTGATGGGCGAGGACGTGGCCGAAGCCGGAACCCCCTTCAAGGTGCTGTCCGGCCTGGTCGAGGAATTCGGCACCGAGCGCGTCATCGACACCCCGATCGCCGAGCCGGGCTTCGTGGGGCTGGCCGTGGGGGCGGCCATGACCGGCGCGCGCCCCATCGTCGACCTGATGTTCGGCGATTTCATTTACCTCGTGATGGATCAGCTTTGTAACCAGGCGGCCAAGCAGCACTATATGTCGGGTGGCAAACTGTCGGTTCCGATGGTGCTGCGCACCAATATGGGGGCGACCCGGCGGTCCGCCGCGCAGCATTCACAATCGCTCCAGGCGATCGTGGCGCATATTCCGGGGCTCAAGGTGGCGATGCCGTCTTCGGCCTATGAAGCCAAGGGCCTGATGAAAACCGCGATCCGCGACAACAACCCGGTCGTGATCTTCGAAGACAAGCTGATGTACCAGGACAAGGCCCCGGTGCCGGAAGAGGAATTCCTGATCCCCTTCGGCGAGGCGCATATCAAGCGCGACGGATCGGACATCACCCTGATCGCCACGTCCTCGATGGTGCAGGTGGCCGAAAAGGCTGCCGACCTGCTGTCGAAAGAGGGCATCGAGGCCGAGGTGATCGACCCGCGCACCATCGTGCCGCTGGACGAGGCCGCGCTGATCGAAAGCGTCAAGAAAACCAGCCGCGCCATCGTGATCGACGAGGGCCACCAGAGCTATGGCGTAACGTCGGAAATCGCGTCTCGGCTGAACGAAAAGGCGTTCTACCATCTCGACACACCGGTGATCCGCATGGGCGCGATGGATGTGCCAGTGCCGTTCAGCCCCGCACTCGAAGACATCACCGTGCCGACACCGGACCGCGTGGCCGAGACCGCGCGCAAGCTGTGTTCAGGGGAGCTGATTCATGCCGCATGATGTGACGATGCCCCAGCTTGGCATGGCACAGGACGCGGGCAAGATCGTGTCATGGCTCAAATCGCCGGGAGATCCGGTGTCCAAGGGCGACGCGCTGTTCGAGGTGGAAACCGACAAGGCCACGATGGAGGTCGAGGCGCAGGCAAGCGGGTATCTCACCGGCGTGTCGGCGTCAGAAGGCGAGGACGTGGCCGTTGGCTCTGTGATCGCGCGGATCTCTGACAGCGCCGATGACGACGGCCCTGCCCCCGATGCGCCCGCTCCGGCCGAACCCGATGGCACATCTGATGCGCTGCCCGAGGGTAAACCCGTCACCATGCCGCAGCTTGGCATGGCGCAGGACAGCGGTCTGCTGGTGAGCTGGCAGAAATCCCCCGGTGATCCGGTCAAATCCGATGATGTGCTCTTCGAGGTGGAAACCGACAAGAGCACGATGGAGGTTGAGGCCGGCAGCGATGGCTATCTTGCCGCAACCCTGGCCCAGGCCGGCGAAGAGGTGCCGGTGGGCCATGCGGTGGCGATCATCAGCGCGGACACGCCCGACACCCCGGTGTCACGCTCGGTCGCGGTCCGCACCACGGCGGCCTCCGAACCGGCACAGCCTGCGGCAGCGGAAACCGCGACACGGCCCGAAACGGCCGCCCCGGCACCTCCGGCGCCGCAGCCCGCGAGCGGACGCATCCTTGCCTCGCCCAAGCTGCGCAGGCTGGCGCTTGAACAGGGGTTGGACCTTTCACGGCTTGTCGAGGCCGGTCATCCGCAACCCTACCATGTCCGCGATCTCGAGGTGCTCAAGGCGCTGCCGCAGGTATCCGCGCACCCCGAAGTGACAGCCGGCGCAACAGCGCACCACCTCGTGGCCAAGGTTTCGGGCGACGCCCTGACCGATTTTACCCAATGGGCCGCCGACGCGCACGGTCTGACAGATGCCGATGTCCTGCTTGCGGGACTGGCCGGCGCCGCCCTGCCCGCGGCCGGAACGGTGGCCGTGGAACGCTTTGGCGCGTCGACATCCTATGCGATGCCCGACACTCGCCGGCTTTCCGGCGTGGCCAGAACCGACGCCGCGCCAGACCTGATCCTGCGCGATCTGCGCGGCACGGCCATTCGCCAGCCGCACATGGCGGCTGATGGCATTCCGGTTCTGACCCTGACGCAGCGTCGCAAGGGGGTGCGCATTACGATGGAATGCGCGGCTGGCCAGATGACGGCGCAGGGCGCGATCCAGCTTCTTACTGATTTCGCAGGCATGGTGGAGCAACCGCTCCGCCACCTGCTTTGACATTCGGGGACCGATATGGACTATACCGACCTTTACATCGACGGCACATGGCACCAGACAGCCGAGCGGTTCGACGTCATCAATCCCGCGACCGAAGAGGTGCTTGCCTCGGTTGCGTCAGCCGAAATCGCGGATGCCGACAAGGCACTGGACGCCGCCGAGAAGGCGATGGGCGACTGGGCCGCACGCAGCCCGCGCGACCGCTCCGAAGTGCTGCGCCGGGCGTGGGAATTGATGACAGAGCGCCGTGACCACTTCGCCCATCTGATGACGCTGGAAAACGGCAAGGCGGGCGTCGATGCACGAGGCGAGGCCGCCTATGCGGCCGAGTTCTTCCGCTGGTTCGCCGAAGAGGCCGTGCGCGCCGACGGGTTGATTACCCACGCCCCGGCCTCTGGCGCGCGGATCGTCGTGCAGCACAAGCCCGCCGGGCTGGCAGTGCTTGTCACGCCGTGGAACTATCCGGCGGCCATGGGCACCCGCAAGATCGCCCCCGCGCTGGCGGCGGGCTGCGGCGTCATCATCAAGCCGGCCTCCGAAACCCCGCTGACCATGCTGGCGCTGATGCCACTGCTGGAAGAAGCCGGCGTGCCACCCGGTCTCGTCAACGTGCTGCCATCGCGCAGGACGGGCGCGCTGGTCGATCACATGCTGCACGATCCGCGCGTGCGCGTCGTGAGCTTTACCGGCTCCACCGGCGTGGGCCGCAAGCTGTTGAAATCCGCCGCCGACCAAGTGCTCAAACCCGCGATGGAGCTGGGTGGCAACGCGCCCGTGGTCGTGCTCGAGGATGCCGATATGGACACCGCCATAGAGGGTACGATGCTGGCCAAGATGCGCAACCTCGGCGAAGCCTGCACCGCTGCCAACCGCATCTATGTGCACGCGGATATTGCCGAGGAGTACACCAGGCGGCTGACGGAACGAATGTCGGCCCTCAAGCTCGGCGATGGCACCGACCCAAGCGTCGATGTCGGACCGCTGGTCAATGCCGACACGCGCGACAAGGTGGCCGCTTTCGTGGCCGACGCCGTGGCCAAGGGGGCAAAGATAGAATGCGGCGGCGAGACGCCTGCGGGCAAGGGCTTCTTCTACCCGCCCACGGTCCTGTCGAACGTGTCCGAGGACGCCGACTGCGTGCAAGACGAAATCTTCGGGCCGGTCGCGGCGATCCAGACCTTCACCGACCAGGAGGAGGTCATCCGGCGCGCCAATGACACCGAATACGGCCTTGTCGCCTACGTGTTCTCCGGCGATTTCAAACGCGGCCTGCAGGTCTGCGAACGGCTGGATTATGGCATGGTCGGGCTCAATCGCGGGCTGGTCAGCGACCCGGCCGCCCCCTTTGGCGGGACCAAGCAATCCGGGCTGGGGCGCGAAGGCGGGCATGAAGGCATGCTCGAATTCATGGAAACGCAATACATCTCGGCAAGCTGGTAAAGGAGCGGACATGGCAGACGTTATCGCAAGCCCCACCACCCGGCGCCTTGCGCTTGAAAAGGGGGTCGAGATCGAGGACCTGGCCAAGCGGCTGGGCCGCCAGACCATCGGGCCGGAAGATCTTGGCGCCACCGCCGCGTCCGCGCCGGCTTCGGGAGCATCGGGTGCGGACACCTCGTATTGGGACGTCGATCACAGCCAGTACGGCCCGGTCACGGCCGAGCCGATGAGTCGGTTTGCCCAGATCGCGGCGCGGAACCTCGCGGCGGCGCAATCGCTGATCCCGGCGGTCACGCATCACGACAGAGCCGATGTCAGCGCGATCGAGGCGTTTCGAAAGAGCCTCGGATCAGAGGCCCGCCAGCGCGGTGTGAAGCTGACCGCGCTGGCGTTCCATGTGGCCGCGCTGGCGCGCTGCCTGCGCGCCTTTGCACGGTTCAACGCCTCATTGTCGCCGGATGGAGACACGCTGTTTCTCAAGGAGTACGTGCATATCGGCATCGCTGTCGATACGCCGCACGGGCTGATGGTGCCGGTGATCCGGGATGCCGATCGCAAGGGACTGTGGCAGATCGCGGCCGAGATCGGCGACCTGGCCGCGCGGGCACAGGCGCGCAAGGTGGGGCCGGATGAAATGGGCGGTGCCTCGATGACGATCACCAACCTGGGCGGGATCGGCGGCACGGCCTTTACCCCGATCGTCAACCCGCCGGAAGTGGCGATCCTTGGCCTGACCCGCACCGAGACCGTCACGGTCTGGGACGGCGACACGCCGCGCCCGGTGCCGATGGTGCCGCTGGACCTGTCCTATGATCACCGGGTGATCAACGGGGCGGATGCCGCGCGATTCCTGGCGCGGTATTCCGGGCTGATTGCTGATCCGCGCAACATGCTGATCTGAACAAACCTCCCGTCCCAGCCATGGGACGGGAAGACAGCCATTGATATTGCAGGGAAATTTCCGGCCAATTTACCACTTGTTAGGATCTCGACCGCAAGACACCGATACGGCTCGGGGCCATGGCCAGCCTGGCGTCATGCTGCACCCTGCCCCACACAAACCCCGTCTTGAGCGTCACGACAGCGCCGCCAGTCATGTCGGCAGCGCATGGGTCTGGGCCGCATGATGAAGCGCGGCGACAGCGCAGGAGGCCAGACGCGATTTCGCCCCGTCCGAACGCGAGTTCAGCACCACCGGCACCTTGGCCCCCAACAAGAGACCCGCGCCTTCGGCATGCGAGATGAAAGACAATTGCTTGGCCAGCATGTTGCCCGCGTCGAGCCCCGGAACGACAAGGATGTTGGCCCGTCCGGCGACCCCGCCCGTCAGACCCTTGGTCTTGGCAGCGGCCACGTCAACCGCGTTGTCCATGGCCAGGGGGCCATCGACCAACCCGCCGGTGATCTGGCCGCGATCGGCCATCTTTGACAACGCGGCGGCGTCGATCGAGGACTGGATCGCGGGGTTCACCGTTTCGACCGCCGACAGGATGCCGGCACGCGGGTCAAGCCCGAGCGACCGGGCCAGGTCGATCGCATTCTGGACGATATCCACTTTGGTGGGCAGGTCCGGCGTGATGTTGATCGCCGCATCGGTGACCATCACGGGGTGCGGCTGACCGGGGACATCCATGACAAAGACATGTGTAAAACGCCGCCCGATACGCAGGCCGTTCGCCTTGTCCAGCATCGGCACCAGCAGGTCGTCGGTATGCAAATGGCCCTTCATCACCGCCGCGGCCCGGCCCTCGTGCACCAGCTGGCAGGCCCTGGCCGCAGCCAGTTTGTCGCCGCCGGGCACGTCGATCAGCTCGAACGCGGAGATGTCCATGCCCGCCTCCGTCGCGGCGCGGTGAATGTCGTCGCCGCGCCCGACGAAAATCGGGACAATCAGCTTTTCCCGTGCCGCCAGCAGCGCGCCGCCCAATGAGTTGGGATCGTCCGGGGCAACCACAGCCGTGGGCACCGGCGGCAGCGCGTGGGCGCGTTCGAGCAACGCGTCGAAATGGCGGTGCCGCTGCACGACAAGACCCGGCGTCTCCACGTTGTCGCTGTCAAACCGGGTCTTCGGTGCGATCACCTCGGCCTCGCCCGACACGATCAGAGCGTCATCGCGGATGCGCCGCACCTCGGTTGCCAGGCGCACCACCCCGTCGGCGCGTTTTTCCAGCACCTTGACGGTGCAGCGCAGGTCTTCGCCGGCATGGGCGCGATCGTGGAAGTCGAGAACCTGGCGCCGGTAGAGTGTCCCCGGCCCCGGCAGGCGCATGCCCAGGACGGCAGAGATCAGCGCGCCGACGAACATGCCCGGCGCGACGCGTTCCGCTGTGCCGTCGCCATCGCCGTCCTCGGCCGGAAGGTGCATCGGATTGTAATTGCCGGACGCGGCGGCAAAGACATAGAGATCATCCAGCGTGATCAGACGGTCCATCTCGGCCACATCGCCGGGGGTGAGTTCGTCGAAGGTGCGGTTCATCAGTTTCATCGGACCAAATCTATCTGTGTCAGGATCGGTGCGCGGGGGGCGTGGCAGGCTTGCTTTGTCCTGGCGCCGCTGTGGCCGGGAATATGGCGCAGATGCATGACGTCACGATGACGCGGGTGTGCCGATCCGCCGGATCTGGCGGATAAGCCCCCGGGCCACGGCCAGCGCGCGGCCCGTGGCCTGCGCCATTTCCGGCAGGATCATCCATTCCAGCGACCATGCCGCGCCGGGTGGAGGTCACGCAGGGCGCGCTGCTGTCGGCGCCCTGGATCGCCACGTCCTCGACCCCGTGCAGGATGGTTGCCCCGATCGCGTCCTGCGCCGCATAAAGATCGGCTGTCACCTCGGTCTGGCCATAGACCGTGACGGCGGTGCCGGTCAGCTCGCGAAAGTTGATCCGCACCATCAGGTCGTCATCGGCCAGATAACATCCCCCGTGCGCGATCCCGTCCTGCGCCATCCGGTCGGCCACACCAGCCTCGCGCAGCATGTCCGTGGTGCCTGCCTCAAGCACCCCTGCCCTGATCCGGGACAGCACATGATCGCGCGCGGCGCGTTCCAGAACCACCGTCTCCACACCCGCACGGTTGAGTAACTGCGACAAAAGCAGACCCGACGGGCCGCCGCCGATGATCGCCACCTGGGTTTTCGTCCGCGCGCACCTGGCCACGCCGCTCCGGTGAGGGCGACGCGGATGTCGCGGGTGCGGGCGTCCGCCCGGCCGGTCTGGGTGGCGGCCCGACGGGTCATCAGCGGGCCTGCTGCATGAGATCGGTCAGCTGCGCCTCTGTCAGCGGCACCGGGTTGGCCTTCATCGAGGAAGAGGTCGCGGCAGAGGTGGCGGCCTGTGCGCGGGCGTCATCACCGATACCCTGCGCGTCAAGCCCGGGCAGTCCGGCGTCGCGCGACCAACCGTGCAGCCTGTCGAAGGCGGCGTCGGGCGGGCCGCCAAGGGCCTGCACGATCCAGCCCTGCACGTCGGCCATGCGTTGGGTCAGCACCCTGTCGCCGCCAGCCTGCGCATTGGCCCGCAATCCATGTGGCAGGAGCGCGCCACAGATCGCGCCATGAGCGGCGGTGGACAGACCGCCCAGCGGCCCCGCCAGCCCGTGCACCACGCCGAGCCCCGCGTTGGCGAGCGCCAGGCCGCCACACAGGCTGACCCAGGCCATGGCATCGCGCGCGTCCGGGTCTTCGCCCTGCATCAAGGTCTGGATCGCGGTCAGGCCACGCGGGATCGCGTCGCGGCAGATCAGGTCGGTCATCGGGTTGGCGCGGGACGACAGGTAGGGTTCGATCACCTGCGTGATCGCGTCGAGGCCCGAGGCAAGCGTCACGGCGCGGGGGCAATTGTCGGTCAGCGCGGGGTCCACGATGGCGCGGGCGGGCAGCATTGCCGGGTCACGCAGGCTGACCTTGCGGCGCGCCTCGGGCACCGAGATCACCGCGTTGCGGGTCACCTCGGCGCCGGTGCCGGCTGTCGTGGGACAGGCCGTGAAGGGCAGCGGCGGTGCCTCCAGCGGCAGGCCCTTCCCGACCACTTCGAGATGGTCCAGCATCGGGCGCTCGGCCGGCGCGAGGGCGGCGATGGCCTTGCCCGTGTCGATCACGGCGCCGCCGCCAATCGCGATCACGCTGTCGATCCCTGCGCTGCGGGCGGCAGACACCCCGCGCTCTATCAGCGCGATGTCAGGTTCGGCTGCGGCAGAAAAGAGCGTGACCTGCGCCCCCTGCGCCTCAAGTGCGGATCTTAGCCAGGCGGCGCGTGACGGATCGGACCCGGTCACCAGAAGGACCCGCTGGCCCAGCGCGGCGATCGAGGCGACGGCGCGCGCCGCCACGCCCCGGCCAAAATCTATGGTCCCGGCGGTGGCGAAGGTAAAAGCGGAAAGGGTCATGCACGGTCCTGACGGTCTGGAAACACCCCCAGATGTGCCAAGCTTTTCCCCGACTGTCGAGAGCGCCGCGCCAGACCGGCTTTCGGGCCGTCACGCCGCGGCCCTGGCGCCGGGGTCCGGCTGCAACCGCCCCGCCGCGAGCACCGACAGGATCACCATCGCCGATGCCGTGCCCAGCACGAGCGGCAGCCCGCCCGCCTGGTAGCTGAGGCCGGACAGAACCGTGCCAAGCAGCCGGCCACCGGCATTGGCCATGTAGTAGAAGCCGACATCCATCGTGACCCGTTCGCTCTGGGTGAATTCGAGGATCAGATACGAATGCAGCGCGGAGTTGACGGCAAAGAGCGCACCGAAAAAAAGCAGCCCGATCACGAGGGTGACGGTCAGCCATGTCTGCGGTCCCGGCGACAGCAGCGCCGCGACGGTCAGCACGACGGGCACAGCCACCAGGTACAGCGCCCAGCTCCGCGCATCCGCGATCAGCGCCGCCTCGCCGCGTTGCCCTGCGCGCAAAAGCCGGGGCGTGTTGGCCTGCACCATGCCGTAAAGGATGATCCAGACCGCCATGAACGTGCCGATCAGGAAAAACGCGGTGCGGTTGCCCTCTTCGGTGCCATCCGACAGGACCGCGTAGAAATAGATCGGGATGCCGACGACGAACCACACGTCGCGCGCACCGAACAGGAACACCCGCGCCGCCGACAGCCAGTTCACGTTTGACGATTTGGAAAACACCTCGGAAAACTTGGCCTCCTTGCGGCCGCGCGGCAGGCCCGAGGGCATGAAGACCAGAACGGCGGCAAGGATCACCGCCAGCACCGACGCCATCGCATAGACCGCCACGCCGAAGCCCAGGGTCGCGAGCAGCCCCGCGCCAAGCAGGAAGCCCAGACCCTTGACCGCGTTTTTCGATCCGGTCAGCACCGCCACCCAGCGAAACAGCCCGCCGCCCTCGCTCGGGGCGAGCAGCTTGACCGCCGACTTGGACGACATCTTTGCCAGGTCCTTTGCCACGCCGGACGCGCCCTGAACCGCCATGACGAAAGCCACAGATGCGGCGATGCTCCAGGACGGGTCGAGCTGCGCCAGCACGACCAGGGCAGCGACCTGCAGGCCCAGCCCGGCATAGAGCGTCGAGGTCATGCCGAACCGCGCCGCGATCCAGCCGGCGCTCAAGTTCGTCACCATGCCCGCGACTTCGTACAGCACGAAGAGATAGGCCAACTGGATCGGCGTGAAGCCCAGCGTGTGAAAGTGCAAAAGCACCAGCATCCGCAGCGCTCCATCGGTGAGCATGAAGGCCCAATAGGCCGCCGTGACGGCGATATAGGCGGACAGGCCATCGGGGCGGGTCATGGCGCTGCGCCGACCATGAGCGCCACATCGACCAGGCGGTGCGCGTAGCCCATCTCGTTGTCGTACCACGCGTAGACCTTCACCTGCGTGCCGTTGACGACCATGGTCGAGGGCGCGTCGACGATGCCGGAGCGTGTGTCGTTGGTGTAATCCGCCGAGACCAGGGGGCGTTCCTCGTAGCCGAGGATGCCTTTCAGGTCGCCGTCGGCCGCCGCCTTGAACAGCGCGTTGACCTCGTTCTCGGTCGTGGCGCGCTGCATCTCGAACACGCAATCGGTGATCGACGCGTTGAGCAGCGGTACGCGCACGGCATGACCGTTGAGGCGGCCCTGGAGATCGGGGTAGATCAATGTGATCGCCGTCGCACTTCCCGTGGTGGTCGGGATCAGCGAATTGAGCGCGGACCGCGCGCGACGGAGGTCCTTGGCGGGGCGGTCGACGATGGTCTGGGTGTTGGTGACATCATGGATTGTCGTGATCGACCCGTGGCTTATCCCGATCTTTTCGTGCAACACTTTCACAACGGGCGCCAGGCAATTGGTGGTGCAACTGGCGGCCGTGACAATGCTGTGATGCGCCGGATCATAGATATCCTGGTTGACGCCATAGACGATATTCGCGGTCGGGCCATCCTTGACCGGGGCAGAGACCACGACTTTCTTCGCGCCCATTTGAAAATAGGGGGCGAGTTTCGCCTCAGATTTGCAAACGCCGGTGCAGTCGATCACCACGTCCACACCCTCCATCGGCAATTCAGACAGATCGGATGTGCCGATGAACGGAATGCGCTGACCGTCGATGGTGATACTGTCGGCGTCATACGAGACCTCGGCATCCCAGCGGCCATGCACCGTATCGAATTCCAGCAAATGCGCATGCATCTCCGGATCGCCCACCGCGTCATTGATCCATGCGATATTGGCCCCCCGCTCCAGCAGAGGTTTCAGGGCCAGTTTTCCGATACGGCCAAGGCCGTTGAGCGCGTAGGTGGTCATGCGTTGGGTGCCTTTTCGGTTTGTCCGATGTCGTCGACGGCGCGTTGCAGGGATATGCGATCCAGCGTGTCCATCGGCATCGCGGTGAAGGAGGTGATCCGGTTGCGCAGCGCGCCATAGGCGGCCTGAAAGGCGAGGCTGCGTTCGGCGTCGGAGCCTGTCGCCTTGACCGGGTCTTCCATGCCCCAATGCGCGGTGACGGGTTGGCCCTCCCAAGTCGGGCACTCCTCGTTCGCGGCGCGGTCGCAGACGGTGAACACGAAATCGAAGCGCGGCGCGTCGGGCAGCATGAACTCCTGCACGTTCTTGGCGCGCAGGTCCGACACGTCATGCCCCTTGCCGCGCAGCAGATCGATGGCCATCGGGTTCAGCTCCGAATACGGCTTGGTGCCCGCGGAGTAGACGGCAAACCTGTCGCCGGCCATGTCGCGCAGCAGCGTTTCGGCAAAGATCGACCGGGCGGAATTGCCGGTGCAGATAAAGAGCACGTTGAGTTTGTCGGAGACCATGTCCTGAAGTCCTTGTCCAAATGTGGCGGCCAACGGGCTGCACATGTCCGGCCTGCCCCGGCAGCAGTCGAGCAGCAGGAAATCCAGCATCGTTTGCACGCGGTTTACGTGGATCGTGTAACGCAGCGATGTCCCGCTGCGGGTTTGCGTGAGAAGGCCCGAGTCCAGCAGGTTGGACAGGTAGGCCGACAGGGTTGACGGTTTGATCGCCAGCGCGGCCGCGATTTCGCCGGCCGGCACGCGATCCGGGTAGCGGCGCATGAGCATGCGAAAGATAGCCAGCCGTTGCGGGTGGCCAAGGGTCGCGAGTTGGTCTGCAGTTATAATTTCCATATTTCGTGAATAATCGAAATATGGATCGGGTCAATCGCTTTCTTGTCGTTCCCAGGGCGTTTTCGCCCCGAGTTTCGCGTTGCGATGTCCGGCAAAAGGCGTAAACCCGCGCATGTTGACCCGTTCGGAGACCCGCCATGCCTCTGCCCATCGCCCGCATTGCCCCGGTGACCCGGCCCCTGAGGGGCCGTGTGACCCTGCCGGGGTCCAAATCGGTGACCAACCGGGCGCTTCTGGTTGCCGGTCTGGCGCGCGGCCCGAGCCGGTTGACCGGCATCCTGCGCAGCGACGACACGCACTACATGATGGCCGCGTTGCGCGCGATGGGGGTCGAGATATCCGAGATCGACGCAACCACGGTCGAGGTCACGGGCACCGGCACCCTGCACCCGGCGGACGAGCCGCTGTTCCTTGGCAATGCGGGTACAGCGACACGTTTCCTGACCGCCGCTGTCGCATTGGTGAAGGGCACCACGGTCGTGACCGGTGACGCGCATATGCAAAAGCGCCCCATCGCGCCCCTGCTCGAAACGTTGCAGGCAATGGGCGTCGAGGCCGTCTCGGAAAGCGGCTGTCCGCCTGTCACCGTGCATGGCACCGGTGCGTTCTCGGCGGGCGGGATCGAGGTGAGCGGCAAATTGTCGAGCCAGTATATCTCGGCGATCATGATGCTTGCGGCGATGGGCGAGACAGAGACCCGGATCAGCATTGGCGGCGGGCAGATCGGTGCGATCGGGTATCTGCACATCACCGCAGCCGTGATGCGCGCTTTTGGGGCCAAGGTGGCGTTCCCGTCGGACCGGGAGATCGTCATCGCACCCGGCGGCTACAGCGCGGCCGATTACCATGTCGAGCCCGATGCCAGCGCGGCAACCTATCTCTGGGCCGCAGAAAAGCTGACGGCCGGCGATATCGATATCGGCACCGCACCTGAGGACATGAACCAACCCGACGCCAAGGCATATGACCTGATCGCGGCCTTCCCCGACATGCCACCCGAAATCAACGGATCACAGATGCAGGACGCCGTGCCGACGCTTGCGGTTCTCGCGGCGTTCAACCGGACCCCGGTGCGCTTTACCGGGATCGAGAACCTGCGCGTCAAGGAATGCGACCGGATCGCGGCGGTACACGCGGGGCTGGAGCAGGTGCGCGCGGGGCTTGCCACGGTCGAGGGGGACGAGCTGATCGTTCACGCGGATCCGGCGCTGGAGGCGCATGTGAGCGACGCTTTGATCGACAGCCATGCAGACCACCGCATCGCCATGTCGTTCGCGCTTGCCGCGATGAAGGTTCAGGGCGTGCGGATCGAGGACCCTTACTGCGTGTCCAAGACGTTCCCGAATTACTGGGATGT
>Ga0102938_10000785_pt1 | contig 23842 bp, 14 predicted proteins | sample SalPonR2_B_D2_MG_FD_84516 | JGI IMG/M metagenome (GOLD analysis project Ga0102938, IMG submission 84516) | Salt pond soil microbial communities from South San Francisco under conditions of wetland restoration - Salt Pond MetaG R2_B_D2_MG | ecosystem: Environmental > Aquatic > Marine >... | reverse complement strand
CCTGAATCCTGAATCCTGAATCCTGAATCCTGAATCCTGAATCCTGAATCCTGAATCCTGAATCCTGAATCCTGAATCCTGAATCCTGAATCCTGAATCCTGAATCCTGAATCCTGAATCCTGGAATCACGCCCCCTTTCTCCCACCGTCCTGAATCACCGGTAGTATCCTGTGACCATGGATAGCGAAGAATCGACGACCGTCTCGCTGGTGCTCGGCTCCGGCGGGGCGCGGGGGCTGGCGCATATCGGCGCCATTCGGGCGCTGGAGGAACGCGGCTTCCGGATCGACTCGGTCGCCGGCAGCTCGATGGGTGCGCTGGTCGGCGGCATGCACGCCGCCGGTAAGCTGGACGACTATGCCGATTGGGTCTCGACGCTGGAGCAATCCGATGTCTTCAAACTGGTGGACTGGACGCTTTCCGGCGGCGGGCTGATCAGGGGCGACAGGATCATCAAGCGACTCAAGGACATGGTCGGCGATGCGCGCATCGAAGATCTTTCCATCGACTTCACGGCGGTTGCCGTCGATATCGAGCAGGGGCGCGAGATCTGGCTGAGCAAGGGCTCCCTGTTCGACGCAATCCGCGGCTCCATCGCGATCCCGGGCCTGTTCACGCCGCACCGTTACAAGGGCAAGCTGCTGGTCGACGGCGGCATTCTGAATCCGGTCCCGGTCGCACCGACGCTGCGCTCGCTCAGCGACCTGACGATCGTGGTCAATGTCAATGGGCCTATCCCCGCGCGCCACCCGCGGCCCGCCGGCGATGTCGCGGACGACGGCGAGAAGACGCCCGACGAAAGCACGCTGACCGAGCGCATCAGGCGGTTCTTCAACGACCTGATCGAGCGCGATGACCCCGAGGTCGAGGACACCGAGCCGGGGCTCGTCGCGATGCTGATGAAGTCGCTGGAAACCATGGAATCGGTCATCACGCGCCAGCACCTGGCGGTGTTCCAGCCGGACCTGGTCATCGAAATCCCAAAGGACGCCTGCATGATTCATGAATTTCATCGTGCAGACGAACTGATCGATCTCGGCTACCGGCGTACAATCAAGTCTCTGGACCGACTCCGGGATCAATCCGATGAATGACAACGACGTACTGTTCGACGATGCGGCCGATCAGGTGGTCGATCTCGGCAACCAGATCGCGGACGCCAATCCCGAGGGCGACCTCTGGGCCATCGCCGACGGCCTGATCGCGGGTGCCGTCCATTTCTGGCTGTATGCGCATCAGCCCGACGACCAGGCAGATGAGGAAGACATGGAGGGGTTGATGACGGCCTCCGCCCGCATCGACGCGCTGGTCGGCCTGTTGCGCGAATCGGCAATAGACAGCGAGTACCTGCACTCTCCCAACGATCTGGACGCCGGACGCGCCTGAATCCTGGCGCCGGCCCGGCCTGGGTTCAGGGGCCGGTTTCGACCTCCACCCGGCCGCGGCCTTCGTGCTTGGCCTTGTACATCAAACGATCGGCGCGCTTGACCAGCTCCGATGCCGTTTCGTCTCCACAATAGTCCACAACCCCGAAACTGGCCGAGACCGGGCTGCCGTCGGGTGTCTGGATCTCCTGCATTCTGTGCAGCAGTTCGGCGGCGAAGGTACGGCCGCCTTCCCGGTCGGTAGAGGGCAGAATGATCGCAAATTCCTCGCCGCCCCACCGGGCGGCAATATCCGTCTTGCGCAGCCGGGACCGCAGCAGCTCCGCCACATCGGCCAGCAATTTGTCGCCGACGTCGTGCCCGAAACGATCATTGACCTGCTTGAAATGATCGATGTCCAGCAGAACCAGCCCGAACGAGGCGCCCGTCCTGCGGGCCCGATCGATTTCCCGCCGCAGCACGTCGGTGCCGTGCCTGCGATTGAACAGTCCGGTCAGCTCGTCGGTCGTGGCCAGTTGGTTGAGCCGCGCTTCCAGCTCCTTGCGCTGGCTGATATCGATCAGCATCCCTGTCACCCGAAGCGGGCGGTCCTGGTTGTCGCGCTCGGTCACGCGGCCGCGAATGTTGGTCCAGATATAGGCGCCCGATTTTCGCCGCATCCGAACGTCGGCCTCGAAAAGCGGCCGGGTCCCGGCCAGGTGCGCTTCCATCTCCTCGACCAGCATGTTCTGGTCGTCGGGGTGCGCCAGTGCGCGCACCGACCCGATGTTGGACGCGACTTCATTCTGCTGATAGCCGAGCATGCGCTCGGCGATGCTGTTGAAAGTCAGCCTGCGCGTATCCAGATGCCAGTCCCACATCCCGAGCTTGGCGCCCTCCACGGCCAACGACAGGCGTTCCTCGCCTTCCTGCAGTGCCCGCTCGGTGCGAAGGCGGGCCGTAATATCCGAGAACGTGGCTACCACGGCGTGGAGTTCGTCGGTACCGTCTGCATGTACCGGCTCGGTGCTGACTTCGATCCAGACCTTTTGACCGTCCGGTCGTTCCAGCCCTATCACGACCTCGCGCTGGGGCCGGCCGGTGGCAAGCGTCACCGATGCCGGAAACTCCTCCAGGGGCATCGTCGACCCGTCCAGCCGAAAGCAATCCGCCTCGAAATCCGACAGCGAGAGCGCTTCCAGCGCGTGTGGGACCGCACCCAGGATCTGAGCGGCGCGCTGATTGGCGACCGAGAAGCTTCCATCCTTTTCAATCGCAATCACGCCCTCTGCCATCGACCGGATGATGGAGCTCAGCCGGGCTTCATTTTCGGCCAGCTGTTCGCGAATCTGCCGACTCGCGGTAATGTCGTTGGCCTGCGTGATGACGAGCTCGGGGCGACCGCGCTCATCCAGCACCATCGAAACGTCCAGGCGAACCCAGACATCGCGGCCGCTTGCGTGCAGGTAACGCTTGTCGAACCGGAAGCTGCTGATTTCCTTCGTGTTGAGACGCTCGAGCTGCTCCAGGCTTCGCTCGACATCCTCGGCATGGGTAATTTCGGTGAAGCGGTTGCCGACCAGCTCTTCCCGGGAATATCCCACCAGGGCGCAGAAGGCCGGATTGACCTCCAGCCAGACGCCGTCCGGCGTCTGCAGGGCGATGCCGGCGGCTGAGTGCTCGAACGCCCGTGCCAGGCGGCCGACTTCGCTCGCAGTCATGTCCTGGCTGCAGTCGTTGATCGGGTGAATGGATTGGCAGACATCGGTCATGCCATTCTCATGCAATTCACATGCCAATCTCCGGGGACTCGCCCTGCATTCTGGCAAGTCCCCGGAAAATTGAGATTGACCGCACTTCCGGCGACGGGATCAGGGGCGCTGGCGTTCCCGGATCGCGCGGAATTCGTTACCTTCGTACCAGTTGGGCCATGCCTCCGACTCGGCAAGGTAGCGGCCGACCTGGTAGAGCGCCGACGCATCCTCGGCAATCCCGCGAAGATCCCACTCCGGATCGAAGACGTCGCCGGGCTTGTGGTAGCGGTTGTCCCGATATTCGCGCTCGATGGCCAGCACGTGCTCGGCGCCGAGCTCGACGTGTTCTACGCCGCTCTTGGCATACAGGGCCGGAATGCCGCCGCGGGCGAAATTGAAGTGATCGGAGCGGTAGTAGTAACCGGCTTCGGGTGTGGGCTCTTCGACGATGTAACGGTCTGAGGCCTGCAGCGTGGCGGCCAGAATCTCTTCGAGCTCCGACGAACCGTAGCCGACCACTACCATGTCTTCGGTGGGTCCGGCCATGAAACTGAACGCGTCGAGGTTGATCGCCGCGACCGTGTCGGCCGGGGCGAATGCCGGCTCGTTCACGTAATGACGGGATCCCAGCAGCCCGTATTCCTCCAGCGTGACCAGCAGGAACATTCCGGTGCGCTCGGCCGGGCCCGCGGCGGCGTGCATGCGTGCCAGTTCCAGCACCGCGGCGGTGCCCGATGCGTTGTCGATGGCACCGTTGAAGATGCCTGCGGAGCCCGGCAGCGCCATGTTGCGACCGAGGTGATCCCAGTGCGCCATGTAGACCACGGCCTCGTCGGGACGCTCGGTTCCCGGCAGGCGGCCGGCAACGTTGTAGGACATGCCTTCGCGCACGCTGTTGCGGACCTGCGCCGTCACCCGGGCATCCAACCCGACCGCCTCGAAGCCCGGCTGGGCCGCACGTTCCTTCTGCGCCTGGTAGTCGAGACCGGCCCGGGCGAACAGATCACGCGCGGTATCCACCGTGATCCAGCCTTCCAGCGCCATGACCGGGTCGTCGCCGCGCGCGGCGAGCTCGAACTGGGCGCCCGACCAGGAGTTGGTGACCACCTCCCAGGGATACGACGCCGGCTCGGTCTCGTGAACGATCAGCGCCGCCGCCGCGCCCTGGCGAGCGGCCTCTTCGTACTTGTAGGTCCATCGGCCGTAATAGGTCATGGCCCGGCCGTTGAACAGCTCGGCGTCCGGCGCGGCGAACCCGGGATCATTGACCAGGATCACGACCGTCTTGCCTTCCACGTCCAGCCCGGCGTAGTCGTTCCAGTCGTATTCGGGCGCGACCACGCCGTAGCCGACGAAGACCAGCTCGGAATCCTCCACGCCGTGAAAATCGGTGCCCAGGCGGCGCGAACCGATGATCATCTGGTCGGGATAGGTCAATTCGAACGCTTCACCGGCCTGCTCGACAGCGATGGAGGAGCGTTCCTGGTTGGTCAGTTCCACCATCGGCACCGGCTGCAGGTAGCTGTCGCCGAAACCGGGCTGCAAGCCGGCCTCGGCCAGTTGCTCGACCAGGTAATTGACCGTCAACCGCTCGCCGCGCGAGCCCGGCGCACGGCCCTCGAACTCGTCTGCGGCCAGCGTCTGCAGATCGGTTGAATAGCGCTCGATATCGAATCCCGGCGTCGGCAACGCGGGAATCTCGATTCCGCTGGATTGCTCTTCGGCCGTCGCCTGGCTGCCGGGCTCCGGTTCGGGCGCGACCGGCTCGGGGCGATCGCAACCGCCAATGAAAAGAAGGCCGGCAAGCGCCGCCAGGGCCGAACAGAAACGAATTCGAGTAAGCATCAGTGGCAATCTCCGGTTGTTTCGATAGCTACAGCCGGACGATTCTAACGCCTGTTGGCCCGGGTGATGCACTTTCAACGTTGCGGGCCTGCCGGGGCGTCCCCGGTGCAATCCGACCGGACCCGACAAGCCCCATTAAACCATTACTGACAAACCCGGGTTCAGTCCGGCGCCCGCAGCCTGATCTCGAAATCGACGTCGACCCGGTTGCGAACGAAATCAGGATCGGAAAAGTCGCCGGTCCCCACGTCGAAGCGCAGGCGCTCGACCTCGGCATCGCCGCGCATGCTGAACTCGCCTCTTGCAACCAGATCCTCGCCGGCCGGCGTCAGCGTGAACCCGATGGCCTGCTCGGCTTTTATGCCCTTGAGAACGAGCTCTCCGACGGCAGCGTATCGGCCGCCCTCATCTGAAATCGAAAGGCTCTTCCACGAGGCCTCCGGGTATTGCCCGACGGCAAAGAACGCCTCGCCCTTGAGCGTTTCGTCGCGCTCGCGGTTGTCGGTGTCGGCCGAAGACAGCTGCACCCGAACCTCGATCTGCCCGTTCGCCGGTCCGCTGTCGGGCATGCAGTAGTCCACCGCGAATTCGTCGAAGCGGCCGGTGAAGCCCGTCCCTTCGACGGCACCCGAAAATTTCAGCTCGCCGGTCTCCTGGTCGCCGCTGAAGCACTTGTCGTCGGCCCCGACGCCGGACGATGCAGTCAGTCCGATCGCGATCAGGACCGACATGAATGGGGTCAACGAGATTCTCAGTTCCATGGCGGCAGCATCCTCCTCAGCAATCCATCCTTGAGCACGAACTGGTGGCGCAGTGCGGCAAGCACATGAATCGACACAAGGGCCGCGATGCAGATCGCGAGCCATTCGTGCACTTCTCCGAACAGCTTTTCGAGCCGTTCGCTCTGGTCGACCAGCGCGGGAATGTCGACAAGACCGAAGAACGCCGGGCCGAACCCCGCCGCCGACGTGTAGATCCAGCCCGAGACCGGCATGGCCAGGATCAGCGCGTATAGAGACCAGTGGGCCGCGGTCGCCGCGAATTTCTCCCACGCCGACATGCCGGGTGGAAAGGGCGGCGGCCGATTGAACGCCCGCCAGAGCAGGCGAATGATCACCAGCGCCAGCACCGTCATGCCTATCGACTTGTGCTGGTTGACCAGCGTGAACTGGGCACGAATCGAGTCCGCTTCGTCGATGCGCCAGGCCCAGACGAACTGCGCGCCGATGCCGACAGCCACGAGCCAGTGCAGCGCCTGGGCGACCGACCCGTACGCCGTCGGGGTGTTTGCAATCGGCATTTTCATTTTCGCACGCTAGTATTGATTCTCACGCAGACGATACGGTATCGGCCATGAACATGCTGTTGGGCTTGTGGAAACAATTGTCAGAACGATTGTCAGGACAATCGACAGGACAATCGTCGCAGCGCTGGGCTCGGCCAATTTCCCGGGCGTGTGCCCGCCGGGTGTCGGGTCGAGGCGCACTGTGGGTCTGCGCGGTAACGGCAGCCGCCGTGCTTGCCGGCTGTGCCGGGGCACCGGGGCGCCCCGACGGCGCGTCTGCCTCCGTTTCCTGGCCCGGGTTTTCGCCGCCGAGACCGGACGAAGCAGTCTACCGAATCGACCCGGCTGCCTCCGAGCTGCGGATCCGCGTCGATCCCGAAGGCCCGATGGCACGCCTGGGCCACAGCCATGTCATAGGCGGAAACCTCATCAGCGGTGTCGTGGTGCTCGGCAACGGGCCCGAAACGGCCCGTGCAGAACTCACGATCGACGCATCGGCGCTGGAAGTCGACAAGCCGCAGTGGCGCGTCGCCGAAGGGCTTGAGCCCGAGCTCGACGCGGGCACGATATCCGGCACGCGCGCCAACATGCGCGGCGAGCGCGTTCTGGATGTCGCCAACCACCCGGAAATCTCGATACGATCGGTAAAGGTCAACGGACCCGCCTGGCTGGTCGATGTGACGGCGCGCATCCGCCTTCGCGGCGAAGTTCGCGAGATTGTCGTGCCGGTCGCCGTCGAGCGCACCGAGCGACGGCTGACCGCCAGCGGCGCGCTGGACCTGCTGCAGTCCGACTTCGGCATCGAACCTTTCTCCGCGGCCGGCGGCGCCCTGCGCGTGTCCGATCGCATGCGCATACGCTTTCGAATCTCCGCAGACAGAGCCGACCTGACGCCTTGAGGTTCGTCCGAACGGGTCTCCGCGCGCGCCCCCTCGGGTTCGTCCGAAGCCGGCGCGACGATGTTGCTATGATGCGCGATTCGAAAAACTGTCAGGATGTCTGCCCGTGACCGACAACAAAGCTCCCACCGCCGGCGCCGGCGAACCCAGGAACTGGTTCACCCGGTTTCTGGACACCGTCGAGTGGCTTGGCAACCTGCTGCCCCACCCCGTCACGCTGTTCGCCCTGCTGGCTTTTGCCATGGTTCTGCTCTCGGGCCTGTTCGGCTGGCTCGACCTTGCCGTCGTCGATCCGCGACCCGAAGGCATGCGCGGGCGCGCCGACGACGGGATGATCCGCGCCGTGAGCCTGCTCAACGCCGACGGGCTGCGCATGATCGTGACCAACCTGGTGTCGAATTTCACCGGCTTCGCCCCGCTGGGCGTGGTGCTGGTCGCGATGCTGGGCGTCGGCGTGGCCGAGAAATCGGGCATGCTGTCTGCGCTGGTACGCGGCATCGTGCTCAACGCGCCGAAGCACGTCGTCACAGTCGCCATTGTTTTCGCCGGCGTGCTGTCCAATACCGCCTCGGAAATGGGCTACGTGGTGCTGGTGCCGCTGGCCGCAGCGGTGTTTTATTCGCTGGGTCGGCACCCGCTTGCCGGCATGGCGGCGGCGTTTGCCGGCGTGTCGGGCGGCTACAGCGCCAATCTTCTGATCGGCACCATAGACCCGCTGCTGGCCGGCATTACCGAGGAGGCCGCGCAGCTGATCGACCCCGACTACACCGTCGATGCCACGGCCAGCTATTTCTTCATGTTCATCTCCACGTTCATGATCACGATCATCGGCTCGCTGGTCACGATCTTCATCGTCGAACCGAAGCTGGGCAAGTACGACAGTTCCGAGGCCGACGAGGAAATCCTCGATGGACGCTCGATGCAGCCGCTGTCTTCGGACGAAAAGAAAGGCCTGCTGGCCGCCGGACTGGCCGCCGCCGGCGTGTTCGCGCTCATGGCCGTCACCCTGGTGCCCGAGTGGGGGCCGCTGAGAAATCCGGAGACCGGCGAAATGATCCGCTCGCCGTTCTTTCGCGGCATCGTGGCCTGGATCTTCGTGTTCTTCCTGGCCACCGGCTTTGCCTATGGAAAGACCGTCGGCACGATGAAGAACGACCGCGACGTGATCAACGGCATGTCGTCGGCGATCGCGACGCTCGGCCTTTACGTCGTGCTGGTGTTCTTCGCTGCGCAATTCGTCGCCTACTTCGGCTGGACGAACATCGGGGCGATCACGGCCGTGACCGGCGCCAACTTCCTCCAGGGCATAGGCCTGACCGGTCCGCTGGTGTTCGTGTTCTTCATCCTGGTCTGCGGCATGATCAATCTCAGCCTGGGCTCGGCCTCGGCCCAGTGGGCCGTTACCGCGCCCATATTCGTGCCCATGCTGATGCTCATCGGGTATTCGCCCGAAGTCATACAGACCGCCTACCGCATCGGCGATTCCTCGACCAATATCATCACGCCCATGATGAGTTATTTCGGCCTGATTCTGGCCTGGGCGACCCGCTACAACAAGAATTTCGGCATAGGCACAATGGTGGCGACCATGCTGCCGTACTCGATATTCTTCATGACCGGATGGGCACTGCTGTTCCTGCTCTGGACCTTCGGGCTGGACCTGCCCGTCGGGCCCGGGTCGCCGACGTATTACACTAGCGGCCAATGAACGCTCCGACCTTGACTGAACTCAGACTGGAACGCGCCCGCCGCGTGCTGGTGTGCGAATTTTCCGACGGCCAGGTCTTCGAACTCGACTGCGAGTACCTGCGAACGCATTCGCCGTCGGCAGAGGTCCGCGGGCACGGCCTGTCCGAGCCGAAGCTGCTGACCGGCAAAGGAAACGTCAACATCGAAGCCATCGAGCCGATCGGCAGCTATGCCGTCGCGCTGCGGTTCGACGACGGTCACGCCACCGGCATTTATGCGTGGGACTTTCTCTACCGCCTGGGCCGCGACATGGAGGCCAACAAGCGCCGCTATCGCGAGCGCCTGGCCGAAGCCGGACTGGCGGACGAATGACGCCCGCGAGGTGCGATGCACCGAAGCACCCCGATTCCGGGGCCGAACGGCTTCTGAGAAGACCGTGAAAAGGACGAGTTCGACGTGGTCCGGAAATCCCGATCTCACCTGAGCCGCCTGGTCGGACATTACCCCGCCGAGATCGCCGACGATCCCGAAATCGTCGAGATGACGAGGCGGGTAGAGACGCATTCCGACGACGATGCGGAACTCGCCCAGCGCATGCTCAAGGCGCTCAATCCGCTTTCTCCCGACCGAACCACGGTACTCGCCTCACTCGCCATCATTGCCGCGCAGGCCGAGGACATGGCGGTCGGCACGGCCGGTGCCGAGGCCGACCGGCTGGTCGAGCAATTCCGCCGGGTCGTGCACTTCGACCAGCGCTACCTGCCCGACTCGTCCAGCCGCGCCGAGGGCCTGAGGCGGCTCATTCTTGCGCTGATCTACGACGTTCGGGTGGTGCTGCTGGTGCTTGCCTGGCAACTGGCGCGGATGCAGGTCGCACGCGACGAGGAAACCCGTCGGTCCCTGGCGCGCGAAACGCGCGCAATACACGCGCCGCTGGCCAACCGCCTGGGCATCTGGCAGCTCAAGTGGCCGCTGGAAGATCTTGCATTTCGCTATCTCGAACCCGAAGCCTGCGCACGCATCGAGCGGCTGGTGGCCGAACAGCGCGACGAGCGCGAGCGTTACATCGACGCGTTCATGCAGCAGCTCTCGGAAAAGCTCGACGGCGCCGGCATCGGACACGAAATCAGCGGCCGGGCCAAGCATATCTATTCGATCTGGCGCAAGATGCAGCGCAAGGGCCTGGACTTTCACCAGCTGTTCGACGTGCGCGCCGTGCGCGTGCTGGTCGACGATCTGGCCAGCTGCTATTCGGTACTCGGGCTGGTTCACAGCCACTGGCAGCCGGTGCCTGGGGAATTCGACGACTACATCTCCAACCCCAAACCCAACCTCTACCGCTCGCTGCACACGGCCGTACGCGGCAGCCACGGGCGCGTATTCGAGGTTCAGATCCGCACCCACGAGATGCACGAGCATGCCGAGTTCGGCGTCGCCGCACACTGGCGCTACAAGGAAGGCGGCCCCCGGGACAGCGCCCTGGAGCAACGCATCGGCGTCATGCGCCAGCTGATCGAGGGCGGCGAAGGAGAGCACGCTCACCGACCCGAGCAAAGCCATGACCAGGGACGCGATCAGGCGCTGGAAGATCAGACGCTGATCGAGAATTTCGAGTCGCTGACCAGCGAGGACCGGGTCTATGTCCTCACGCCGAGGGGCGACGTCATCGACCTGGCCCAGGGCGCGACCGCTCTCGATTTCGCCTATCACGTGCACACCGAGGTCGGACACCGCTGCCGCGGCGCCAAGGTCAACGGACGCATCGTGCCGCTGACCCATGTGCTGACCAACGGCGACCGGGTCGAGGTACTGACATCCAACCAGGGGCACCCGTCGAGAGACTGGCTCAACCCCCAGCTGGGCTACCTGCGGTCGGGCCGCGCGCGCGCCAAGGTGCGCCACTATTTTCGTCACTTGAACTTCGACGAGAACCTGGCCGCCGGCCATGCCTCCATTGAAGGTGAACTCAAGCGGCTCGACCTGGCCGGCATCGATCTCCGTCCGGTGGCCGAGCAATTCAATTTCCGGCGAGTAGACGATCTGCTGGCGGCCGTCGGCGCCGGCGACCTCACCGCCGCCCAGGTCGGACAGTCGGCGCTGCGGCTGCACTCCCTGGCCGACACCGACAAGCCCGACCTTCCGTTTCGCCGGCCCGCCGGACAGGACAGCGCAGGCAGCGGAAGCGAAATCCGGATCGAGGGCGTCGGCAACCTCATGTACCAGCTGGCGCGCTGCTGCCAACCGCTGCCCGGCGATCCGATCGCGGGATTCATTACCCGTACCCGTGGCGTCAGCATCCACCGCGACGATTGTCGTCAGTACCTGCGCCTGGCGCAGCGCCAACCGGAGCGGCGGATCCGGGTCGACTGGGCGAGCACGGCGCGCAGCCGCTACCCGGTGCGGGTCAGGATCGATGCGTGGGACAGGCGTGATCTGATCAAGGACATCGGCTCGGTCATCTCGAACCACGGGCTCGGCGTGAGCGCCATGCACGCCGACCGCGGCGAGCAGCCCGAAGCGGTGAGCATCGAACTCTCGCTTGACGTCGAGGATCTCGAACAACTCAGCGCGCTGCTGGGCAAGCTTCAGTCCATTACCAACGTCAGCGCCGTACGGCGGTTGCGCTGACGGTCCGGTCGCTCTGCGGCTTCGGGCTCGCCTGGTGCAACCGCATCAATGACGTTGTTCGCTACGCCCCAGTGCCGCCATCAGCGCTTCCAGCGATCGCCGCGCCGCATCCAGCGAGAAATGCCGTTCCACGTTGATCCGGCCATTCTCGGCCAGCCGGGCCCATAGTTCACCATCGCGATACAAGCGACAGACTTCGGCAGCGAATGCAGTTCGGTCGTCGGCCACCAGGATGTCGTGGCCGTGCTCGGTATACATGCCCTCTGCAGCGCACGATGTCGCTACCACCGGCAAACCGTGGCTCATCGCCTGGTTGACCTTGCCTTTCACGCCCGCCCCGTAACGAAGCGGCGCCAGCGATATCCGGCAGCCGCTCATGAAGGGCTCCAGGTCCGGAACAAAGCCGTGCACCCGCAGCCCCGGCGCCTTGCGCTGCTTGAGGCGGTCCGGCATCTTGCTGCCGATCAGGTGCAGGGTGACGTCGGGCAATTCCCGCCGGATCAGGGGCAGAATCTCGTCGATCAGCCATTCGGCGGCGTCGATGTTGGGCGGATGCTGGAAACCACCGACGAACACCAGCCCTTCGCGCAGTTCGAACGGCTTGCCCGGCGGGTGCAGCGAATGGATGTTGGACACGACGATGACCGGTGCCTCGGGCACCAGGTCGCCGAGCAATTCGCGCTCGAATTCGCTGACCACCAGCGTGGCGTCGGCCCGATCGATGAGCGCAAGCTCTTCGGCGCGCGTCTTTTCGGCAATCCTGGCCGCGGCCTCGGTACCGGCAAGCTCGGCTTCGCGCTGCTCGCGAAGAAAGTGAAGGTCGACCGTATCGAACACGACGCTGGCCTGCCGGCAGTGCTTGCGCAGCGCCTTCATCAGCGGCGTCAGTACGTAATGCCGGCTGACGACAACAAGGTCCAGTTCGCTGCCGTGTTCGGCCAGCCATTCCTCCGGGTTCGCCACCCAGGGCGCCGTGAGCACTTCTACGCCGACCTGCTGCAGATCTTCGGAGTGCCGTCCTGTCCAGGCGAGGTTCTGCGGCATGAAACTCGTTCGATAACCAAGCTCGCCGAGCAGGCGGAGCATCGCGAACATCCGCACCGAACCCGAATCGTGATCGGGCATCGGCGTGACCGCATCGATCACCAGCGCGCGTCGCGGGAACCTGCGGTAACGGAGCGCCCGCGCCGCAGTCGGCGTGAATTCGCCGGGGTTGGCCGGGTGCGTCGCCAGGGTTTCGCCCCATCGCTCGAGGAATTTCTCGCGGTTGACGACCTGGTAGCGCTTGGCGCCCGAGGTCTCGTCGGTACCCGAAGTGGCGCCCTCGAAATGAATCACGGTAGAGGCCGGCTGGTACAGCACCTTCAACCCGGCCCGGCGCGCCTTGAAGCACAGGTCGGTATCTTCGTAATAGGCCGGCGCGTAATGCCTGTCGAAGGCACCGAGTTCTTCGAACCGCCGGCGCTCGATGGCAAGACAGGCGCCGGATACGTAGTCGGCCTCGCTGACGAATCGGTATATCGGGCGATCCGGCTCGTCGCCGCGGCCGAAATTCCAGCCGGTTGCGTCGCTGAAAACGATGCCGCCGGCTTCCTGCAGCGTGCCGTCGGCGAACACCAGACGGGCGCCGACGATGCCCGCATCGGGGTGCGCCCGGAACGTATCGACAAGGGCGTCCAGCCAGCCCTCGGTCACCCGTGTGTCGTTGTTGAGGAACACCAGGTATCGTCCCCGCGCCTGCTTCGCGCCGCGATTGCAGGTGCCGATGAATCCCTTGTTGCGCCGGTTGCGCAGAACGCGGATACCGCGGCACTGCGCCAGCCAGCCCGGCGTGTCGTCGCTCGACGCATCGTCGACGACCAGCACTTCGTATCCTGCCCTGGTCGGTATCGCGGCAATGCTGGCAAGGCATGCAGCCGTATAGGCAAGCTGGTTGTAGACCGGGATGATGATGCTCACTTCGGGGTCGTCGGCGGTCGAAAGCGCCACCGGGTCGACCACGCTGTCGGGCCTCAGCAACTGCTCATCGGTAAACACTTCGGCCTGCGCTTCCTCGACCTGGGGATGCTGCAGGGCATCCAGCGCGCCCCTGAAGCCACGGTAGCGCCAGTAGAACAGGAATACGCGGGTCATGCGAATCCACTGCAGCGGATTGACCAGCTTGCGCAGCCGCCGGCGGGTGACCACGCGCCTGACAAAACGCAACGGCCGGGTCAGCTTCCAGGACGTGCTGCCGACCACCGCGTCGTATTCGGCTTGCAGCTGCTGGTGCTGCCGTCCGAGCGCATCGTGCTGCCGGTCCAGCTCGGCGTGGCGCTGCCCGAGTTCCTCGTGGATCTGGCAAAGATGTGCGTGCTGCTGCGTCAGCTGTTCGTGCCGTGCATCGAGATCCCGGTGCAGCGCCACGAGCTGGTCGTGCTGTCGAACCAGCTCGGCCTGCTGCTCGCGCAGCTGCGCGTGATTCCGGTCAAGCGCATCGTGGCGATCCAGCAATTCACCGTAGCGATCGGACAGCTCGTGGTATTGACGGTCCTGGCGAACCAGCGCTTCGCCCTGCTCGGCGACCTGCGCGTCCAGCCGCCTGGCCCATTCGCTTCGGCTGCGGAATTGCCGCTCCATGGTTTCGGCCCAGCGGGTGCGCGTATCGAGCTCTTCGCGCATCCGCGACAACTCCGCCCGCGCCCGCCGCACATCCACTCGGGCGGTCGCCAGTCGCCCCGCCTGCAGCGCCCAGGTGGTTTCCGGCGCCGCCATCGGCCTCGGCAACCCGGCTTCGAACGCCCCCGCGGGTCTTCCCGGACAGAGCGCGTCGAGTTCGGCCGCCATCGCTTCGGTCGAACGCTCGGGCGCCGCCGCTGCGGCCAGGGACGCAAGGCGATCCGGGTCTTCGGCCAACGCGAGCAGGCAATCGACCAGCGAATCGGGATCGGGCTCGAACAGCACGCCGTCGCGATCGTGGTCTATACGTTCGGCAAAGCTGCCGACGCGCGTTGCCACCGGTGCCAGACCCAGCGCCCTGACTTCGCTCAGGGTGTAGCTCCAGGTTTCCGGAACCGTCGACAGCAGCAGCGCGGCATGCGGCCTCAGTGTGGCCACCAGGCGGGGAAGGTCCTCGCGACGGTATTCGGGCACCAGATCGATACCGCCCTGCCCCATCAGCGCGAGTCCCTGTCGACCGCACCCCAACGCGGTCAGCCGGACCCTGCCGGCCAGCCGCGGCAATGCCTGGCGCAACAGCTTCAGGCCCTTGCCGGCGCTCAGACGACCCGGAATCAGCATGTGCAGTCGTGCATCGGACGGCGGCCGCTGAAACGCGACGCTGGCCTCGAACGACCGGAAACCGTGCGGAATCCGGCTGATCTTCAAAGCCGCATCGGCGGTCAGTCCACGATAGCGATCGATCACCTGGTTCGTCGGTGCGCACAGCGCGACGTCGCCGGCGCTGACGGCGTCTCGCCAGGCGGCTGCGATGCGGTTCCAGAAGCCGGCGTCGACCGGCTCGAACTTCATCGAACTCGCGAGTTGCTCGAGCGCGGCGGATCTTGCCCGGTCCGGATGACCATCGGCGCGATCCAGGAACGGTTGCGGGTCGCAATCGAGCAGCGGCCACAGCGGAAAGAAATCGTGCAGCATGGCCAGCGTCGGCACGCCGGTGCGGAAACAGTCCAGCGTGTGGCCGATCAGCGACGAAACGACGATGCGCGCAACGCTGAACCGCGATATCACCGCCTCGAGATGCTCGGCGTAAACGCGGTTCCGGTCGGCCACCGCTGGAATCATCGGCGACAGCGCCAATTCCCGGATCACGCCGCGCCCGGGTCCGGCTGCACACAATCGAAGATAACGGCCGCAGGTGCGTCCGGGACCATCGGAGACCGCGACCAGCACCAGGTGGACGTGCGATGGATTGCCGGCCGCGAAGTCCTCTATCCAGCGCCAGACGCCGCCGCCCCAGCTGTGCGCGATGTGCAGCGTTACCGGCCGGTCGGACGGCGCCGGAAGCGCCGGGGCGCCTTCTTCCAGCAGTGCCTCGACGCGCATCCGAACGTGACCCAGCGGCGTCGGCTCGAACGCCTCTCGGTCATCCCCGGACGAATCCTGCTCGCCGGCCGTGGCACGCGAATCGAGCACGTAGAGCGCGTCGGCCAGCAGGGCATGGGTGGGGCCGGGCGATGCCGGCTCGCCGGAGGCCGCACCGGCCGCGATCAGGAGACAGTCCGACGGCGGCGACTCGATCAGCTGCGCCCGACGGTCGCCGGTCCACCACAGGGCGGCGTCGAGATCGTACTCACCGGCCTCAAGGCCTGCCAGCGGGTCGACCCGGCGATCGTAGTTCCCGGGCACGACCACCGCCGTATCGTGCGACAAGAGCCTGCGCAGCGGCTCGAGACGCTCGAAGAATCGGGCCGGCAGCGCCAGATCGGCGCGCAGCAGGAGCATATCTCGCTCGGGATGATCGGCCGCTATACGATCGAGCACGCCGGCCCCGCTCCGATAGTCGTGCGGCGCCCCGGCGCCGGGAACGATAGCGACCACCGGTCCCGGCGAAATCGATTCCAGCCGGTCGCGGCGTTCGGCCGCCACGCGCCCGCCACGGGGCATCCACAGCACCGTGAGCATCGGCAGATCGCGTTGTCGCGTTTCGTTCATTCGAAGCCCCGACGCGCGGTACCGGCAGACGAGCCAACCCGCCCGGCCAGCCGGAATCTATAATCGAGTGTCATGATGACTGAACCCGGCAATATGCAGCCGCTCATTATCCGCGATCGGAACGTCCTTTGCACCTGAACGAGCCCACCGGCGCATGAGTGCAGCAAAGACCGGCAAGCGGCGCCGCGGGGGCCGCAGCGCCAAATCCGGGGCACCTCGAACGCGGATTTCGACGCGGGTGGTCCTGCCGTTCGTCGCGGCCCTGCTGCTGGGCTGCTTCGGACCCTGGATCTGGTACCTCGATCGGCACGCCTCCGAGCGCTTCGTCGAGCGGCAATGGAAGCAGGCCGGTCGGGTCTACGCCCGGGCGCTGGAACTGTATCCGGGACGGCCGCTCTCGGCCGAGCATCTGGCGCTTGAGCTTGAAGCCGCCGGGATGCGCCAGACCCAACCCCTGCTCCCGGGCAGATTCACCCGAAGCGGCAACCGCTTCACGCTCGCGTTACCCGATCTCGAGTTCGCCGACGGCGTGCAGGCGGCCCGAACGGTCGCAGTCGCCATCGCCGACGACCGCATCGCCTCGCTTCAGACGCCTCAAGGCGGCCGCGTGGATCTGTTGCGCCTGCCGGCCGCCGAGCTCGGCAGCCTGCTGCCGTTCGACGAGCGCGACCGCACGCTGGTTCCGATCGCGGATTTTCCGACCCTGCTGGTGGCGGGCATCCAGGCGGTCGAGGACCGGCAGTTCCGCTACCACCACGGTATCGATCCAAAAGCGATTCTTCGCGCGCTGATCAGCAATTTCAGATCCGGCGGCGTAGTACAGGGCGGCAGCACGATCACGCAACAACTGGTCAAGAACCTGTTCCTGACCGCCGACCGGAACCTGTTGCGCAAGTTCAACGAGGCGGTCATGGCCATCAGCCTGGAAGCACGCTTCGACAAGGCCGAAATCCTCGAGGCCTACCTCAACGATGTCTACCTGGGACAACGCGGCAACCAGGCGATCCACGGATTCGGTCGCGCCGCCGAGTACTATTTCGGCTTGCCGGTCTCGTCGCTGTCCACCGACCAGATTGCACTGCTGGTCGGCATGGTCCGGGGGGCGTCCTGGTACAACCCGGTTCGCAACCCGGAACGTGCCCGGGCACGCCGCGATCTGGTACTCGGCATGTTCCACGAGACCGGGCTGATCGATCGCGGCGAGTACGAGAGCGCGCTCGAGCGCCCGCTGGGCGCCAGCGTGGGCGACCTGGCCCGAAGCCGGGCCCATCCGGCGTTCATGGACCTGGTACGCCGGCAACTCAAGGCCGATTACCGCGATTCGGACCTGCGCGAAAAGGGCTTGCGGATTCATACCACGCTCAGTCCCCTGGCCCAGCTGAGCGCCGAGCGCGCGCTGGCCGCAGGGTTGGCAGACATCGATGAATCCGCCGGCCAGCTGCAGGGCGCGATCGTGCTTGCGCAGCCCGATTCGGGCGAAATCCGCGCGCTGGTCGGCGACCGCGACTCTCGGCGGGTCGGCTTCAATCGCGCCCTGGATGCACGCCGCCCGGTCGGATCGGTGATCAAGCCGTTTCTTTATCTGCTGGCGCTGGCCGATCCGGCGCGTTTCACGCTGGTCAGCCCGGTCGACGACGAACCGCTGAGCGTGCCGCAGCGCGGACGCGAGGACTGGCGCCCGCGCAATTACGACCAGACCAGTCACGGAACCGTGCCGCTGCTGGAAGCGCTGGCGAACTCGTACAACCAGGCGACGGTCAGGGTCGGGCTCCAGGTCGGCGTACAGCCGCTGTTTCGCCTGCTAGAGCAGCTTGGCGTCGCGCCAGGCTCTGCGCGCCACCCCGCGGCCTTTCTCGGCGCGGTAGACCTGTCGCCGCTGCAGGTGGCTCAGCTGTACCAGCCGATCGCCAGCGGCGGATACTCGACACCGCTTCGCGCGATCACCGACGTCGTCGACAGCGACGGCAATGCGATCGCCAGATACCCGATGCGGCTCCGGCCGATTCAGGAACGCGATGCGCTGGCGCTGCTGGATTTCGCGCTGGAGCAGGCGGCCAGCACCGGCACCGGCGCGAGCCTGAGCTGGCGCCTGGAAAAACCGTCGGCGCGTGCGGCGGCCGTACGCGGCAAGACCGGCACCACCAGCGATCGGCGCGACGCCTGGTTTGCCGGCTATACCTCGCAATGGCTGGGGGTCGTCTGGGTGGGACGCGACGACAACGCGCCGGCCGGCGTCAGCGGCGCGGCGTCGGCCCTGCCGGTCTGGGCCAGGATGTTCGACGCCCTGCCGCAGCAGACCGAAAGCCGGCAGTGGCCGGCCGGTATCGAGTGGTTCTGGATCGACTGGCCGTCGCCGAGACTGGCCGACGAAAACTGTGCCGGCGCCCGCGCCGTCCCGTTCATCGCCGGCTCTCAGCCGACGGCGTATTCGGGGTGTATGAGGCGCAGAAGGTAGGAGACAGGAGACAACAGACCCGACTTGCCACCACTATCTCCTGAATCCTGAATCTTGTTTTCTGCTATCCCACCGGTCGGGCCGAGACTTCCAGGCGGATCACGTCGCCGGGTTCGCTGCGCGTGCGCGTTTCAAAGATCTCGCCGTTGTACTCGTAGCGCACGTTGTAGCCCGAGGTGTAGCTGCGCGGCTCGTAATCGACCTGGATTTCGCAGCGCTGGTAGCTCACCGGATGCCCGTGGCGACGGTTCTGCTTCGATGCATCGTGGCCGATGGACGCCCCCAGCGCAGCTCCGGCGGCCGTCATGGCCTTCTTGCCGGAGCCGCCGCCGAACTGGTTGCCGATCACCCCGCCGATGATCGCACCGGCGATGGTGCCGGTAGCGGAGTTGCCGCGGGCCTTGCGGTAGCCGCGTTCCTGCCAGCAGACCTCACGCTCCACCGGCACCTGGTCTGTCACGTACACCGGCTCGTAATCGACCACCGGCGCATAGACATAGTGCACGGCGGCCGACTGCGCAAATGCCGCGCCGGAAACGAACAAGCCGCTGGCCAACAATCCCTTGAGTGCAGTCTTCATCCTGGTTTCTCCTTCGGTATCGCCGCTGGTATGTGATTTCGACTGCAAGCTTAGGCGTATTTCGCTGAATCGGTGCTGAACCGTGCCGCGCCCGGCCATGCCGTCCGATTCAGCGGCAAGGCTTGCGTTGTCGCAAATTGCGAACTGAATTAGGATGGCAGAATGCGCTGAAAACAATTCGAACGCCGAGGGGTACTACCCATGTCCAGTCCGGAAATCGCAAGAATTCGAAACCTCGCCCTCCTGGGTCACGCCGGCAGCGGAAAGACGCTGCTTTCGGAACAGTTGCTGACCAGGGCCGGGGCCAAGGGCGAACCCGGCACGATAGAGCGCGGCGACACCATGGCCGACTTCGACCCGCTGGAAAAGCAATACCAGCATTCGCTTGACAGCGCCATCATGCATTTCGACGCCGGAAAGAGCCGGGTGCAGCTGATCGATACCGCCGGAGACCCCGATTTTCGCGGCCAGACCCTTTCGGCCATGAGTGCCGTTGAAACCGCGGCGGTCGTGGTCAACGCCGCCGCCGGCATCGAAATGTCCACCCGCCGGCTGATGCGGCGAGCCCGCCAGCGCCGCCTTTGTCGAATGATGATCATCAACAGGATCGACGCCGAGGACATCGACCTGGAAGCGCTGGTGCGCGAGATTCGCGAAGAATTCGGTCCCGAGTGTCTGCCGGTCAACCTGCCGGCCGAGAATTTCACGACCGTGCGCGACTGCTTCTTCCACGAGGACGGCGAAACCGACATCTTTTCGCTGGCACAGGCCCACTCGGAAATCCTCGACCAGGTCGTCGAGGTCGACGAAGCGCTGATGGCGAAATACCTGGAAGGGGACAAGATCTCGGCCGAGGAATTGCACGACGCGTTCGAAAAGGCCCTGCGCGAAGGGCACCTGGTGCCGATCTGCTTCACCTCGGCAAGCACCGGCGCAGGCTGCGGCGAACTCCTTCGCTTCATCGAGAAACTGCTGCCGAGCCCGGAAGAAGGCAACCCACCGCGTTTCCGCGCCGGCAGCGAAGACGAGAAAGTCACCGCGCAGCCGGATCCTGACGCGCACGTACTGGCCCACGTATTCAAGATCGTCAACGATCCCTACGCCGGCAAACTGGCCATCTTCCGCATCTTCCAGGGCACGATAAAGCCCGGAATGCAGCTTTACGTCGGTGATGCGCGCAAGCCGATCAAGGTCGCCCACCTGTATCGAATCCAGGGCAGCGATCACGTGGAAACCGACCAGGGAATTCCCGGCGACATCTGCGCCCTGGGCAAGGTCGACGAAATTCACTACGACGCCATCCTCCACGACAATCACGACGAAGATCACTACTTCCTCAAACCTATCGACTTCCCCCAGCCGATGTTCGGCCTGGCGATCGAGCCCAGGACCCACGGTCAGGAGCAGAAGCTCGCCAGCACGCTGGAAAAGATTGCCCAGGAAGATCCGTGCTTCAAGGTCGAACACAACCAGGAGCTCAACGAAACGGTGATCCGTGGCCTGGGCGAGATGCATCTGCGCGTATTGCTGGAACGCATGCAGCAGCGTTTCGGGGTGGAGGTCGACACGCGACCGCCGCGCATCGCCTATCGCGAAACCATCACCCGTCCGGCCGAAGGTCACTGCCGGCACAAGAAGCAGACAGGCGGCGCCGGCCAGTTCGGCGAAGTCTTCCTGCGGGTCAGGCCGCTGGGTCGCGGGGAGGGGTTCAATTTCAAGAGCGAGGTCGTCGGCGGGGTCATTCCCACCAGCCTGATTCCGGCCGTCGAAAAAGGCGTTCGGCAGGTCCTCGAGGAAGGCGCGGTCGCAGGCTTTCCCCTCCAGGACCTGGAAGTGACGGTCTACGATGGCAAGCACCACAGCGTCGATTCCAAGGAAATCGCGTTCGTCATCGCAGGCCGCAAGGCGCTGCTGGAGGCGATCGACCAGGCCGGACCGCAGATTCTGGAGCCCATCGTCAACCTGGAGGTCACGGTGGCCGATACGGTGATGGGCGACATCACCGGCCTGCTGGCGTCCAAGCGCGCACGAATCCAGGGAACCGACAGCATCAAGGGCGGAATGACCCAGGTCACCGCTGCGATTCCGCTTTCCGCGATCAGCGAATTCCCCACCGAGCTCAAGAGCATGACCGGCGGAGAGGGCCGATTCGTCGTCGAGCTGTCGCACTACGAGGCGGTCCCGCCGCAGGTTCAGCAGCAGTTGATCGAGCAGAACCGGCGGCACGGCGACGACGAAGACTGACCAGTCGTCCGAAGCGCGCCGCAACCGGGGTCAATCGCGCTTCGACGCGCCCTGATCGACGCAGACCCGGTCGCGCCCGGCGCGCTTGGCCCGATACATCGCCTGGTCGGCCCGACGCACCAGGTCCTCGGGGCTTGCATCCGGGCCCGGCACCAGGGAGGCCACGCCGAAACTCGCGGTAATGAAACCGGTCGAGGTCTGGCCGTAGCTGAACTCCAGAGAGATCACCGCCGAGCGAAGCATTTCGGCGATATCGCTGCCCTCAGAGAGCGTCCGGCGCGGCAGCAGTGCGATGAACTCTTCACCGCCGTAGCGCGCCAGCAGGCCGCCTTCGGCCGAGACCAGGCGGGACAGCGACTGCGCCATCGCGCGCAGGAACCGGTCGCCCACCTGGTGACCGTGGCGGTCGTTGAATTCCTTGAAATGATCGACATCGATGATGATCACGGTCAGCGGCAATCCCGCCTTGCCGCAGGCGCGCCACTGCTCGCCCAGGTAAAAGCGCATTCTTCGGTGATTCGCGATTCCGGTCAGCTCGTCGGTGCGCGATAGTTCGTCCAGGCGCGAATTCATCGCCCGGAGCTCATGAGTCCGCTCATCGATGATCCGATTGAGCTCGACGTCGCGCCTGCGCAATTCGGAAATTCGCCAGCGCAATACAAGCAGCAGGATCAGCAGGGCCGCAATGACCAGAACCAGTTGACGCGGCCTGATCTGAAACCCCGGGGCGGGCACGACCAGTTCGATCGCGCTCACCGAATCCACCCAGCGACCGTCGTCCACGCCCATCTGGACCTCGAACCGGTAGCGGCCGACCGGGACCACCGGGTACCGCGCCACCTGGCTGGTGCCGGCTTCGATCCACTGCCCGTCGGAACCGGAAAGCCGGTACCTGAATCGCAGCCGCTGCGCATTCTCGAACTGCGGTGTGCTGTAGCGAATCTCCAGGTCGCGGGCGTCGGTCGGGAGACCGACCACCCCGCCGCCGGGATCGAGACGACGGCCCGCGATGCTGACGGACTCGATGAACAGACGCCCCGTGGGCTCGAAACGATTGATCGAATCCGGGTCGAACGCGACCGGTCCGCGCACGGTGGGAAACCAGAACCAGCCGCGCCGATCGCGGTGGCAAGCCGGCTGGCCGCCGCCGTTGGTCTCCGAAGCCGGCATGCCGTCGTCGTCGGTCAGCGACCAGGCGTTGACCCTGTCGATCCGGCCGTCGGCCAGGGCATTCAGATCGGCCATGGAAGCCAGCGAGATGCCACGGTTGCCGCTCATCCACAGTCGGCCGGCAGGACCGAGCAGCATGCACGAGACCACGTCCTCGGCCAGGCCGTGGTCGGGTCCGCCCTGGAACCAGCGGCCGCTCTTCAGGCGCCATAGCCCGCCGCCGTACGTGCCGAACCAGAGCGTTTCTTCATCCTCGCGAAAGATCGAGCGGATGGACAGCCGATCGATCAGCTCGCCGGTCTCGACAGACCGGTAACCCGAGGAATCGAAACGCGCCAGCCCGCTGTCGGAGCCGATCAGCAAGCCGCCCGTCGGGTCGTCGACCACCGCCAGCAATGGCGGCGTCTCGGCGTCGTTCCTGGCAGGACCGATCCGGCCGCCCTGGACAGGGAACAGGCCGTTGTCGGCACCCAGCCAGGTCTGTCCGGAACTGTCGCGAAACAGGAAATTCGCGCCCACGTGACCGGCGCCCTGGCGATCCGCTTCAATTGGCGTGATCCCTGCACCGGTCCAGCGCCGGATCCGACCGTCGGCGCTGCCGATCAGCACCCGGCCGCCCGGCTCCGCGAGCAGCGCCCAGATGCAGCCCGCCGGCCCGGCGTCAGAGCCGAAAAGCGGACGACGGCTTCCGTTTTCCGAAACGTGCTCGACGCCGCCGCAAACGCGCCCGACCAGCACACCCTGCTCGGGATGGTCGATGATCGGCAGCACCGAGCCCAGCGCCGCATCGCGGTAGCCCGCAGCTCGGAACATCCGGGCCGGCGATACGCGGTGAAGACCCTCGAAGCGGCTGCCGAACCACAGTGCGCCGTCAGCGTCGAGCATGATCGATCGCAGCTTGCGCCGACTGTTCGTTTCCAGGCTGCGCAATCGGTGTCCGGAGTGCCAGTAAAGCCTTCCGTCGTCGAGCTGCACGACCAGCCGATTCCCGTCGCCCGGCCAGAGCCCCCTGATGCGCTGCGCGCCCGAAGACACTTCTGCCGGTTCGATCGTGGCGGGCACCAGGCGATGCCCGTCCCACTCTTGAAGCGCCGTGGGCGTAGCGATCAGGATTCGCCCGTCGGTCGATGCAACCCCGACCACCGTGCCGGGCACGCGAATTTGCCGGGTTTCGGCCGACGGCTCGTGGGGACGACGGACAAATACGGTGTCGTTTCTGAAATAGACCAGTCTGCCGTCGGCCAGCACGTCGAGACCGTCCGGTTGGCCGGGGCCGGG
>Ga0102938_10000784_pt1 | contig 23870 bp, 20 predicted proteins | sample SalPonR2_B_D2_MG_FD_84516 | JGI IMG/M metagenome (GOLD analysis project Ga0102938, IMG submission 84516) | Salt pond soil microbial communities from South San Francisco under conditions of wetland restoration - Salt Pond MetaG R2_B_D2_MG | ecosystem: Environmental > Aquatic > Marine >... | reverse complement strand
TTGTGCCGTGGGTGGCGCTGGCTCTCGCACTGCTGGCGCTCGCCATGGCAATCTTGACTGGCGTGTGGCAAAGCCGGCGAGTGGCCGAGCTGCGTTCGATCGCCCGTCTCGCTCTGCTGAACGCCGTCACGAACGGAACGGTGTTCCGCGAGAGCATGGACGCGCAGATTGAGTCGGAGCGCACGAGGCGCCTGACGCAACGCCAGCGCCGCATCGCGCGCGAACTGAAGACCGGCGCCGGGGTCTTTCGCGCCGTTCTCGCTGTGCTGCTTCTGCTGTCGGTACTAGTGGTGGTCGCGCTGAACATTGTCTTTTTCCGAACGGCGTCCTTTTACCGCGGCGCGTTCCTCATCGTGCCGGCGCACTTGGCCGGATGCATGTTTGCGTTCTTTGGCCGCACGCCCAACTGGTGGCGGTGGATTACGTTGGTGTTCGCGCTGCTCTCTATCGCGTCGGCGCTGATTGCGAGCGTGTATGAGTGGCAGCGCTACACCAAGTGCCTGCGCGGCGAGCCGTTTACGAAGCAAATCGAAGAGGACATTTGCACACAGGAGGGTTTCCTGGGGGCAGTGTGGCCCATTGTTTCACTGATTGTGGCGCTTCTTTCGCTTCTGGCGACTGTCTCGGTCATCCTTTCGACGACCCGTTCCCCGGTTCGCGCCACGGTCCAAGGACGTTGATCTTCTCCTCTCCGGTCGGCTGTGCGCTGTCACGCGCGGGATTTGCGATACGACCGTTTTGCTGTGAAAGTAAACATCAATGTCGTGCTGCATCCTCTCGCACAGTTCTGTGCTGCGCGATTTGGCGTAGCGCGCTTCGCATTTGTGCGTGCGCAGTTCCGTCTCGACGGAATCGAGTACCGCTTTTGCGTAGAACCGCGTATGCGACCGCACGCAGTAGAGATAGGACAGAAAAAAGATAACCACAAACCCCGCGTACAACACAAAGCCGACAGCGCCGAGCGTCACGAGCACGAAGAGCACCACGAAAGCCCAGATGTGCACCGCAAGCGCAAAGACCAGCGTGGCGAGGTACCAGACCTGCAGCGGCGGGTGCTGCGAGAGATTCGCCGCACTGCGGATGTGCGTGCCGCAGCTCGACACTGTCGTGTACATGCGCACGGCGTGCACCGGTCTGTTGCGGTGCGACCAGAGGAACGAGAACAGAATCGCACCGCGCACGGTGTACAGCGCCAGTGCCGGCAGCGACGCGACGAGAAAGTAGAGAGAGAGCAAGTTTGCCGTGGCCAGGATGAGCACAAAGAGCACGTCGAAGAAGACAAAGCGCCGCGCGACAGAGCGGAAGTGTGCATCGATAGCCCTCTCGGACGCGTCGTGCGTGTAGACGCTGTGCATGTCGGCGATGATTGGTCTTTGCGCTCTGGCGGGCCGAGGAAGCGCAATACCCTTGCAATTTTACGAATCCGAGAGCAGTGCGCGGAAATCGCTCTGCAGATCGACAAAGTCCCGGCGCCAGCGCTCGTTGGCCGTAAAAACGTTCAGCGTGAGCCCCAGCACATTGAGGTGCACGACCTGCATGCCCATGTACTTGACCAGCTTGGACGGCGCAATGCCCATGTGCATCACATCGCGCCCCTTCCACTTTGCCTCGATCAAATCCGACACACCGCAGCCGAGCAGGCGGAACTCGGGCGCCGTGAGCTTGAACTCGCACACGGTGCGCGGCGAGAGGTGCTTGATGTCGGCCCACGACAATCCAAAGTGCGACGCGAGTGCGAAGATCGGCAGCCGTCGGCGATACGGCTCCGTCAGGTGCAGGCCGGCCGAGAATCCTAGCTTGCGGAGCGCGGCCATGTCGCACACACCGGCATTGAAAAGATCCGCCGCGTCGGCGTCCGTGCTCTCGAACACGCGGTCAAGTGTGCGGCGCGCCTGCGCCATGCGCTCGGTCATTGTGCGCGGATCGCACGGCGAGTCGGACTCTGGCTCGACGCCGTTTGGTTTGTCGGACGACCAGACCGTTGACAGTTTGACGGAACTGGTGAACGAGCCCAGTGCACTCGCCACGCGCTTGCTGAGGTGCTCGGAGCCCAGCAGCTTTTTCTCGAGCTCCGGCGTCGGCGCACCGTTCTCGAGCGCAAAGCACACGTCGCGTTTGAAGCACTTGGCGTGCTTTGCGTTGAGCGTGGAGATAATCCGGTCGTCCGACAACTCTGGGTCCACGGCTGCGTCCCAGCGACCTGATGCGCTGGCGTCGCGTCGGCACAGCGAGCACCATTGCGCGCCTCCGATGCTCTCGGGGACGTTTTTGGCGCTCTTCAGGAGGTTCCTAGTGCACAACAAATGGATCCGATGCTTGCATTCTAGCACCGTGTGTGCCAAACCATCGCGCACCGGTTTTCCACAGATTCCGCATTCGTGGAGCACGGGCCGGTTCTCCAGCGGAGGAGCGAGCGGCGTGTGGTTGGGCTCTTCTGGTTCTGGCTCAAAGTTGAGAGCGGGGTAGTTTACGCTCATCGTTTGTATTCGCGCATAGCACAAAAGCGGCATTGAAACGCAGCATTACTTTTTACAGGCTCGCGAGCGTGCGCAGCGCACTCTCTTTCGACTCTTGCAGAGCACGACGCGCCCCGGCAGAGTCGTTGACAATTTGCTGCACCGTGGGCACTTTGTCAAAATCAAATTTGGCCACTTCGTGCGCTTGGAACGCCAAACACAGTTTGCCAGTGCCCGGATGCACACAGAACGGCGCCTTGATCAAATGCGAAGGCGTGCGTGTCACAGCCTCGTCAAGTCGCGGCCAGAGTGCCTGCACGGCCTCTTCAGCAGAGCGCGGGTGCCGCTCGAATATGTCAATAAACCATCTCACACACGCATCGATCGCCGTCCCGTCGCGCGCGTCGTACGACGCAAGCCATGCCAAAACAAACGAGCGCGAGTTGCGTCCTAGTGGCGCCGCTTTCCTGTCCATGACCCAGCAGTGCACCCCGCGTCGTCCGCTAAAGACCCAGAGCAGTTTGCGGAACCCCAGACGCGCTCGCAGAAGATGATCGAGCACCTCGACGGCGCACGCGGCATAGCGCCAGCAGCGCGCACACGCAGTCTTCGGATTCGCGCAGCACTGCCGGTCGTAGTCGGACACGTCGATGTCGAACACCAATTCGCGCAGCACCGGTTTGTATCCGGCCATGGTGCGATACCGCACGCACATGGAGTTCACGGCGCCAATGTCCAATTTGACCGGAACGCGACGGGACAGCGCGCGTTTCAGATCCGTCGACCCGTCGAACCAGAGATTGCGGCTGTACTCGTGCTCGCCGGATTCGCCCGCAAACGTAAACGAGATTTCGCGATGGGTCCACGGAAACGCATCCGGGTCTGCGTGCGTCAGCAAGCGGTCGAAGAAATCCAGAGGAAACCAGCGCGTGTAATACTGCAGCATTGTGTCGCGCGGAATGCCGCGAGCGTTTTGTGGCGCTGCCATTGCCGGGAAGAGCTGTTCCGGAGACATTGTCGGGAGGCTCATGGTTCGGTGTTTGAGATGTTTACGCAAGGATTCCCGCAATCGGATAGACGCCAAACTTGGACAGCCCGTGAACCTTTTCGGACACTCCGATGACGGAATCCGTTGTCAGGAAAAGGTCGATATCCTCACACGCCTCGATGCGCTCGGCGGCGTCGCCCGGCAAAACGGAGTGCGGGACAATGACAACAACCTTGGTCGCACTCGCCGCGCGCAAGGCCCGGGCGCATTTCATGAGCGTGCCTCCGGTGCGCACGAGATCGTCGACAATCACGACCCGGCGACCGGCAGCGCGCTGGGCATCCTCCACGCGCACCACTCGTTCTTCGCCAATGCGCTCTTTTGAGCAGCAAAGTGGCTGGTCGGGCCCGAGATCGAGCTCCTTGGCGTAGCGCTTCTTCGCTCCTTCGTCCGGAAACACGACCACAAACGGACTTTCGTCCTTTTCGCCTCGCTCGCGCAAAAGTGCAAGCAAATGCGGCACCAGCGAGGGCAGGCGCACGGAAGCGCCCTGGAAGTAGAACTTGTTCTGCAGAGTGTGCAGATCCGGAATCACGATGCGCTTGCGTCCGGGCAGACAGCTGAGCAGCTTGGCTTCGACGTTCGCCATCGCAATCTCGCCCTCGACCGATTCGCGCTCCATAGTGGCGGCGCCGGAGAACGGAATGAGGATGTCGAGGAAATCGGGCGAGTTCTCGGCAATCGCCATGAGGCACGCCAGATCGGTCATGCGCATTCCCGGGCTCCAGTTCGCCACGTACAAAACTTTTTGTCCGCAGACCGAGTGAAGTTCCGGAATGCGCACGTCCAGTTCTCCGTCGTCGAAAGTGCCCGCTTCAACGAACAGCACCTTTGTGCTTCCCGGAAACATTGAGACGCCTTTGCGCCCGGGGCCAGAATAAGCAATGTCGATTTGGCGAAACATTCTTGGTTGCGTTGGCAATTTGTTCAATCCAAGCATGCGCCCGAAATTCGCAAAACTGCTTCCAGATCCTCGAAATGCGGCAACTGCTCCAGCGCTTCGCGCACCGTCTTTTCAAATCTCGTACCGGCTCGCAATTTTGAAGACATACCTACGCGGCCGTCTTTGAGGAGCAGGATAATGGAGGCGAGGAGCGTGTGGTAATTCCTGCGACCAGGTATGCAGTTGGCGCACATTTTGCGCAAAGTGCCGGGGTGTGGTTCTCTGTATTGCAGGTACACGCAAAGAGCCCAAGGTGCGAAATGCACTGCATCTGCCCAATTGATTTTGGAATCTTTCTTTTGGATCTCTTGCACAAGACGATTGGCGACTTTCGCCACTTCAACGATTTCGCAATTTTGCAGCAGGCGAACGAATTCTCGTTCGTTCATCGTCTCGCTGTATTGAACGCGACCAGACATTATTGACTCCCTTTGGACAACTGCCGCATTTAAGAACAACACCGTTTACTTCTCCTTTCGGCTATCCCTTCTTTCGGCATGCCAAGCTCCAACCGCATGTTCCGATGCTCGATAATCTCCTTCTTGGCACGATCGCGCAGAATACGATCAACCAAATACGCCAGAGACTCGACGCAGTTCTCGCCGCTTTTGGCCGACGTCCAAAAGTACTTAGCACTGTGCTCGGTGCGCGCGTCGCTGCTCCACGAGAGCGCCAGCTCGCTGCGCCGTGCCGTGTCCGATATCAAGTCCGACTTGTTGGCGCACACCACCTTTCGGTACCGCTGTTCGTCGTTGTCCAGGTCTAGCCTGCGTTCCCAGATTGCGAGCGAGCGGAACGTTTCGGGTCTCTTTGTGTCAAAAACCATCATAACACCCTCGATTCCGCCAAACATGTTGCAGCGCTGGTACGGGCGAAACCTGTCGTCGCCGACCATGTCATAGAGTACCACCTTGGCTCGGCGGCCGGTCGGGTAGTGCAAGCGCAGTATAACCATATCGACGGCCACGGTGGCGCGCACCTTGACACAGCACTCGCCCAGCTGCAGCCAGCGCAGAATGCTCGTCTTGCCGCAGGCACTGTCGCCGGCCACGGCCACTTTGACGAGATTGCGCTCGTACTCGGCGTTCTCTGCCTCGTTGGCCGACAGCCCGGAGCCGGCTAGTACGCGTACGCGAGACAGACGGTTGTCGTGGTCGTCGTCCATGCCCGCTAGCCTTGTCGGTTGGTCCGGCACAGGCGGGGATATTAATTTGAGATCTTTATTTTTGTTCCGGTGCGCCGCTCGGAAAGCAACGAAGACAGCACTGCACTTGCCAGGCCCGGTGCAATCAACCGCGCCGCGCAAAAACCAGCCCAGCAAGCCAGTCATTTTCCAGAGCACAAAAACCGCTCTCGTTTCGCAATGTCGCAAAGCTACACCCCTCTCGAACCGGTCAACATGAACGCGTCCAGCGCGGGCGCCGAGTGCGAAGAGCAAGGCGTGCGCGCCAAGCGCCTCGTCGCGCGCCGCAAGGTGTGCGCCCAGCGCCGCACCACGGCGCGTCGCGACGCCGCCATGTCGTTCTTTGGCGGCTGGATTGCGACGCAGCTCGGCGCTCTGCTCGGCGCGTTTTTTCTCGGCCTGATCGCGGTGTCGGCGGCCGACTACAACGCCCTGGTGCCGGCCGTCGCTATCAACCTGATTCCGCTCGAGGTGGCCTTTGGCTACCTCGCCGTCATCTACGCCGGCGGCGTGACGTTTGGCCAGTTCTATGCCGGACACTTTGCGCCGCACGTGACGCTCGTGGCGTGGCTCTCGGATCCCAAGGCCTTCTCGCTGCTCGGCATTGCGCGCTACGTCGGCATCCTCGTTTTCGAGCTGATTGGCTACGTGCTCGCCGCTTTCCTCAGCAGCTTCTTTGTGGGCGGTGCGGCGGCGCCTCTCGGCTGTGCCAATCCGGCGGCGAGTGTCGGTTTGGCGCAGCAGATTCTCGGCTCGCTGATTGTCAAGCTCTTTGTCGGCCACATCTTCCTGCTCTCGGTCAAGCGCCACAAGGGCGGACCGTTTGGCGTGCTTGCGATTGCGCTTGTGGTCGCGGCGTCCATTCTTTCGCTCGGTCCGGTGACTGGCGGCGCGTACTCGCTCTCGCGCTACCTCGGCGTCGGCTTCGTGCAGGGCGGCGCGTGCCTGACGGCGCGCACGGCGCTCGTGGAGCTGGGCACGTTTATCGTGGCGGGTGTTCTGAACTTTCTGCTCGCGTCGTTTGTCTTCACGCGCTCGGCGTCCACCATGGCGGTTGAGTACAAGAAGTGCAAGACAGACGAGAGCAAGCGCAAGGATTGCTGAGGCGTAAAGGGCGCGCGCGGGCTGTGTCCCGGGGGTTTTTTCGAAATGTGTTGGTTTAATCAGAGTCTTGAGCGCGCAGCATAGCGTCCAGAGATCTGATGTCGGTGCTCAGGCAGGATATGCGTGCGAGCATCGTCGCAACGTCTTCGATGCTTTGCTTGCGCGCTAGACGTGCGGATTTGGTTCGCAGCCTGTAGTCCGCGCGTAGGTTTTTGGTTCTTGTTTGCTGTGATTCCAGTCTTTTTCGGATTGTGTCTATGGTTTTTGCAAAATTGTTCTTGTGTGCAGCGACACGCATTGCGTCTCTGCTTTGCAGCGGCGTCAGAGACCTGGCTTCGTTGTTGTCGCCGATCTTGTGTCCGAGATCGACACGCAGCATGTCTTCCTTTGCCAAAGATTCCGAGAGCGAAATGGCGAACACTTCTTCGCGGCTGCGCTCGAGTGCAGTGTATGTGCGCAAGGTGTGTCGGAATGTCTCTATGATGCGATTCTTTGATTGATCTATCAGCGGGTAGCACTCCGTAAACGCCTTCCTCAAACCAGCAGAGCACATCGAGTCTTCGCCGTAACACGTGATAGAGTGCGAAATACGTGCAAACTGGCGCGCTATTTCTCTATCTCGAGCAGCCATGACGCTTCGTAATAAGCTTAGCCTGTGCCGGAGAGACAAAACAATATCACAGAGCTCTTGGTTTGCCTGGGCCGGCTCGCTCTCGGAAACGTCGTCCGACGATGTCACGTAGACAAACGAGCTCGACGAAGACGACGAAGACGACGAAGCGCTGATATCACACACGCTCACAATATCGGATGCGGCAACGGCGTGAGCGACTGAAACATCTGGTTCGTGTTTCTCTTCTGTTTCGTCCAGCTGACACGAGACGAGGTCGTGCGATGTTTGCGAACGATTCATGAAGCGCGGTTGTTAATCCGAGAAAGACTCGTACACGTTTTGGGTCTCGGGATCCATTTCGGTGCCGCTTTTTTACACAGAGCATCCACTTTACCACCAGTCTATTGTGCACATACCACACCACGCCCGGAGATGCCGGAAGCGCGGCGAGATCGCCGGAAGTTCCGGCAAATCTGTGAACAGAATCAGCTTACGTCAGAGCAAATGGGGGTACTGAACATCTTCAATAGCTCGGGGTCTCTCTTGATTGGCTTCTTCGCAACTGGTTTCATCTACGAGCGCATTGTGCCGCTGGCGCCGGAAACACAGCTCTTGCAGCTGACGCTCATTGTCATTTCGGTGACGTTGCCGTTGCTGTGGACAATCAGCTGGCTCTTGACATCCAAGCTATCCTACATAGCGTGGCGCGACAACGAGAGCTGGTGCTTGCTAATGATGGAGTTTGGCAAAGTCGTGCGCACATCGTGCTTCTTTCTCTGCACGCATTTCATCTACGGATTGGTGATTTCATACTTCATCGGCGCGCGATGCTCGTTGCTCGAGTGCTTCGCTCTCATTCCGGTCGTAGTGGTGGCGTTTCATTTTTTTATTCGGATTTTGCAGCCGACCGTGATTTAGGGATTTTTCGATCCGAAACTGGTCCGCGATTCTCAACCCAACCAACCAAAACCAAAAATGAGCAAGACAGCGAAAACGGTGGCCGCGACCCGGGAAATGTGCGCAGGCGCACTGGAGTCGTTTACGGAAATGCAAGAAATGCTCGATCTGTACAAGAAGGTCTCGGGCGACACGAAGAAGAAAAACAGTTTTTGGGCGCTCGTTGTGCGCGCCTTTGGCCGCTATTCCGAGGCGGATCGCAATGAGTTTGTGGACGACTTTGTCGCTCACCTCGACACCGAGGGCTTCGAGCGCCTGCAGTCGTTTTTTCTGCTCGACAAGTTCGACGCAATGCTGCCGCTGTTGCAGATCGCCGATGCCGAGATTGACTCGGCGAGTCTCACCATCGACATCCTCTCCGGCATTCCGCGCGAGAAAGTGCCCAAGGCACAGAAGCTTGCCGCCAAGCTGTCAGATCTGTACGTTGTCGGCGACGACGACGAAGACAGCGATGAGTCGATCGAGGACAAGAGCGGCGCCAAGATGTTTTTGGTCGATATTCTTGCGCAAAAGCTGGAGATCGCGGTGTTTGGCGAGGAGGAGGCAGAGAAACTGCTCCAGAACCGCAAGAAGTCTGCGGAGGAAGAAGAGCGCAAGCAGAAGGAGCAGGCGAAAAAGGACAAAAAGCGCAAGAAACGCGAAGACGACGGCGAAGACGACGGCGAGTCGAGCAAAAAGTCCCCGAAAAAGACCAAGTCTAGCGCTTCGCCAAAGAACACGGTGAAGCGCAAGCGCGAAGGGGAGGGCGAAGAAGAGCAAACCGACGAGAAGTCCGAAGTCGTCACTCAGCAAGATTCCGGATCCGAGTGATTCACTAAACATTCAATGTCCGCGATTTATCTCTGCACGTGAAGCGCAGAGCGAAAAATTGCAACCCGCAAACTTTAGCCTAAACGATAACCACACCAGAACCAAACACACCGGCCCGTCGATGCGTTTCGTTGATGGAATCATGTGCGCAAACTGGGTTTATGTCGAGCGCGCTGCCGCGCAAGCTCCAGAAACAGGAGCCAGCGCACACGAAAAAGCCGCTGATGGCGCCGAAGGGCTCTGTGCCGACTTTGGCGACATCTACGCGCACTTTGCCCGCCGCGCCAGTTCCGGCGCTCGAGAGCGCGGTGATTGTCATGGAGGCCGACGAAGCGCTTCGGCGCTGGAAGAAGAGGCGCGTCGGCTGCGCTCCGAAATCTACGCCACTTTTGCCGGCGCAACTGCCGCGTTTTTCGTTGGATCCGAGGAGGAACCTGGAGCTGACGACGACGACGGACGTTTCGATTTCAACGGGTCCGTCGGTTCAAGAGCTGGCACAGAGAAACGAAGCCATCGCTCGCCGGGCGCGGTCGAGGCAGTCTGGGCCCGCTTCGTCGCCGCCGAGCGCAAGCAACACGAGCTCTGTGCTCAAGCGGAAAAGCTCTGCCGTGCCCGCAGAGAGCTTAGCGCCGCGCGCGCCGACAAAGCAACAGGTCCTCGAAGCTCTGGGTGCGTCGGCGCCGCGACCGTCCGATGCTCGACAATCAAGTCTCAGATGTGCGATCACTTTGTGTTCGTCGGTCGACCGTCGCAAGAAGTCGGACGGGCGCCATACACTGCCCTATACGGGACAGTGTCACGCTGGCAGCTGCCCGGGCAAAGTGCACGCGCGTAATTTGTGCCGCAAACACTACATGCGCGCGCTGCGGAGGCTAAAGAAAGGTTCTGACATTGAAATTTTTCACTGACGTCTACATTTCAATTGTAGCCGACTCGTCGTCGTCCTGTTCGTCGCCGTCGTACGTTTCCCTGGCAGCGCTGATAAACGCTATGGACTGTGCGTCTAAGCGAGACCCGAAGAACACAAGGGAACGCTCGGGATCCTCGAACATGTCCGGTGCGCGCAAAATGCTTGCCTCGAACAACGAATAGCGCGATTCGACGGCCACAAAGTCGCCCGCTTTCAACTGGCGCACCGTTGTGCCGCACAGACTCTCGAACAACACAGGCTGCTCAGCATCGCGCGAGACAATCTTCTCGATCACAACGCGGCCCTTTGCCGAACCGTCCGCCCGCCGTCGCAGCTTCACGCGGGGCTCCGGCGCGTCGTCTGGCGCTTGTTCGAACACAACGCGGGCCTGCAAGAAAATATCGTAGTCGTACGAAGCCATTTGGTTGGCCGGTTCGCGAAGATTGCCAATTACCGTCAGCTCGGCACGCGGCGGATTTCCGAGTTGGGCGAGAAACTGCTCCATTTCCTCAGATTCCGGACTGCGCCGGCGGCGCTTGTCCGGCCGTTCGCCGTTCATTCCAATCAGTTCTGACGTCTGCGCTACGCGCCAACCAGACATATTGCGCAGTTCTGTGTGTGCTTCCTGGACGCTGCTGTGCCCAAACGCTATTTCTGATTACAAAAATCCGAACCGGGACCACCCGGAACTTCCGACTCACTTGGCCAAAAATGACGACGGCGTCGACTTCGCGCAAACGTCCGGTCCCGTTGGAGTGGCAACAGGAGTATGTTCCGCGGCACCAGGATCTCGCTTTTCTGCGCGAGAGTAGCGCCCAGAAATACCGAGAATTCCTCGAGAAGCACAGCGGCGACGAGGTTCGGGCGAAGCAAGAATTAGACGCCTGGCTTCAAGACCGCGATGTGCGCGCTGCAATGCTGCGCGAAGCAATGGAGGCCGAACGGCTGGAAGACATCGCGCGCACTAGGCTCTACGGCGAGAAGGAGTGCGATTTGTGCAACAAGTGCTTCGACACACCGAGCGAGATGAAAGCGCACCTGCGCTCGCACCGCCGAGCGAACAAACGCGGCGGTCGTATTTACCACTGCGACCACTGCAACTTCATGTCGCTGCACAAGAGCAACGTGGCGCGCCATCAGCGCGAGCGCCACAGAGCCGCGCCGGAGACTCTGCGGTGCGGTGAGTGCAGTCGCGCATTCGCGACGCGCGCCGAACTCGACGCACACCGGGCACACGAACACACGAGGCGCTGGTACTGCGCCAAGTGGCCGTGCTGCGAAAACGCACGACGGTGCACGTACTTTCGCGATCGCTGGAGTCTCGAGCGGCATCTCGCGCTCAAGCACCGCCAGTTTCGCGAAAACGGAGTGTATCTTCGCGACAGTGTGCTATACAAAAGCCGCGCGGGCAAGCTAGAGAAGCCGCATGCGTGTGATCAGTGCGCCTTTGCGGCGCGAACTGCGGAGCTCTTGGCGGCGCACGTGAGCAGCAAGCACGAGGAAAAGCAGGTGTGCTGGACTTGTCTGGAGAGCGTCGAGCCGGGCGGGTTGCAGCAGCACAACAAAGAACACCACGCCGACAAGCTGACGTGTACGCTGTGTGATCCGCCGCGGATCTTTGCGCGCTCGGATAGTCTACGCACGCATGTGGAGACTGGCGCGCACAAAATCCGCGTTTGCCGGACCTGCGATCCGCCCAAAGAGTTCGCGTTCCAGAGTGAGCTGAAGCGGCACATCAAGCGTGTTCATTGCGGCAGCGTGCCGAATTGAAATTTTAGGGATTTTAGCGCATTGCGCTAGTCCGTGTTTACGACCGTGACCAGGAAATAAAGTCAAAGTACAACCACAGCTTTTGCGCTGCTGGTGCAACTAAGTACCACACAATGTCAACAATGTGTGGTGTCGCGCAGACTGTGATTGATTTGCTCTTTGTTCTTTTTTGCGTATTCCTTCAATTTGGTGGTATTCTTGAAATGGTCCGTCGGCTCCAGAACGCTGGCGATGGCATCAACCTGGTGGTCTTACTGCAAATTATTTGCTTTGGACTCTGTCTGCGCCCGCCACAAATCAATTATGTGAACTCGTGGCAATTCCGCGCCGCGTCACTTGTGCTTTCAGTGGCGATGCTTGGGGCGTGTGTCTGGCAATTGCAGCAATCAAACAACGGCACCTCTGTCGTTGACTTTGTGAAATTATACGTACTCACATCAATTTTTGGATTGTTTGGGAGCACTCACTTGCTGAACGCCTATGTTACATGGTGTTTTCGGTGGCTTGGCATCGCACAACCGCGCAACTTCGAGATCTCTTGCGATCCCGAACGGTTGCCTCCGCTTTTGTACGAGATTACTGGTAGCAATGCCGACGATATTGCTTGGCTTGCCCGTCGAACAAAGATGCGCACCGCTCCGGTCGACACCTCGCTTTGGCAATTCGGGAATCCGCCGTTAATGCCCGCAACCTTTTTGCTCTGGGCCACGAAGAGAGTCAAGAGCTGTATTGCCAGTGCCAAAAAAAATCGACTCGAATCCGAGGTCGCCTTGGTTTCATTGCTCGACACAGTCGCCTCGTTCTCTGCACTCTTTATTCAAGGCTTCCTCAAGGAAAGCGCGTTTAATTCGCTTATCATTCTGAGCGATTTCATGGACGCGTTTGGCGACTCCAAGCGAGTTTGTCACATTTTGGTCCTTGAAGCGAAATGTCCGGCACGCAAGGCATCGCTGAACACAAAAGATCACAGCGCACAGAGTTACGAGTCAATGCGCAAGTGTATGGCTTATTTGTTCGCCGCGCACGCGAGCGCCAAGGGCTCGGCAGGTGCATGCGCTGTAGTTCAGCGCAGAATCAAGAGCGATCAGCATTCCGTGGCACTGGAAGGCCCTGTGAACTTGCCGGCGCCGCGACCTGCTGCGGTATACAAAGGCGCCAAGAACTCGTACGCCATTCAGCTCAACTCCGAAGAGCACGCGCGCTTTCGCTATGTGTTTTCGCTTCTTAGTTCGTTTATCAAACACGACGATGTGTGCGAGCGTGTCAACGAAGGTTCATATTTTTTGTACGAGAGCGAGTGTTACCGCGTTCTGCACGACGTCTACGAGGACGTGCGTAAAGATTGATTTTGCTTTGCATCGTTCTGCGCACCGACAAACCGACTCGCCAGCGCGCACGCTCAACAATGAACTCTGCCATCGAAACGCGCCTGAAGCAGAGCGAGATACTCCTAGGCCAGAACGAGTCGCTCACCAGCGCCAACGAACTGCGCATCTGGCGGAGCGCGCACAGGCGTATTGAGCGCCTGCAAAAGCGCGCCGAAGTGGAGCGACGATTTCGCGAGTTCACGCACCAAGCTGCGTCGATCGACTGGCCGAGCGCAAACGACTTCCTGCGCGCGCTGCACGTGCTGTGGTGGCACTTGATGGAAGACCTGTACTGCAACTACGACATGCCAGCCGACCTCTCGGCGTGCTCAGAGTCGTGCAAACACGACCTCGAGATTGTGTGCCTCAGCTCCGACATGCACCTGTACGGCTGCTGCGCGCACGGCTCGCTGCACGAGTGCGCGGCGCGCTTTGTGCGCGACCCGCAGAGCCAGAAGGTGATCGAACTCAAGCCGCACTGCGCTTGCACAATTACAACGCGCGCGGCCGATGTCGTGTGCATGTTCAGCGGGCGCGTGGCGGCCAGGCACGTGTCGAACGTGCGCTCCGCGTCGCGCGATTTCAAGTCCGAGAGCTCGTCGGTGCGCGGCCGTGCCGGCTACGCGTACGTGTCGGAGATGCGCGGCCAGGCGGCCGAGAAGTTTGAGAACAAAGACCAGTCGCTGCGCGAGAACCACACACAGGAAGAGGCACAGGCATCGTCGAACGCGGCGGAGGCATGCGGCAAGCGCAAACGGGCGCCGAAGAGGTTTGTGGCCAAGAGCTACCGCGAGTGCAAAGTGCGCGACGAGGTGATGGAGGAGCGCGAGCGCTTTATGCGCGAGATCGTGGAGCGCGTTGTGCAGCGGGTGCTGTACGACAAAAAGCTGCGCGCAGAGATCAACGAATGGAACGAGCGCAAGGCCGAGGAGCGGTGCGTGAACCGTTTGTACAACTACCACTCGTGCAACACGGGCGATTCCGCGCTTCCGAGCTGGATCGAGTGCGTCGCAGAGTTCTGGACGCCGCTGACCAAGTTCCGCCTGCTGCCGTGCGTGGAGCTGGACGCGCACGAGCGCACGCGCTTCGGGCGTTTTGTGGTCCGGTTGTGGCAAATATGCCACAGTTCCCCGTTTGCGATGCGGGCGTCCGCGAAAGAGCGCTCGCCGGTGTCACAGCGCCACTCGTTTTGCACACTCAAGCAATTCACAATTGCCGTCCTCTATCTCCAAAAAGAGGGCCTGTACATCAACGCCGGCTCGCGCGCGAACATGCGCACGTCGTTTTTCAACAACCGGCTGCAGTTCATCCCGTTTCGGCCCAATTTGATTGTCGAGCTTCCGCACAAGCGCGAACTGCCGCTCTTTTCCGACGCGGCGCGCGCCGAGATGCAGCAGTACTTGCGCGCCGAGTCGCACGTCTCGGGCGCCGGCGAGTTTCTGCAGCGCGGTGCGTCGTTTCGCAGCAAGAAGAAGAAGAAGGCGCACCGCGCGCTGTACCGCAACAAGCGCGTGGAAGTTGCCGACGACAAGAGCGTCAGCGAATCACAGATGCTGCCAGATCACTGGCAAAACAAGTTCCTGGGCGATACATCTGTGTACGCGGTCGGGGACATCAATCGCGGCGTTAAGTTCCTGCTAGAGAGCCTCAACTCGTACGACGTGGATTTTTTGCACGAGGCGTCGTCGTCGCTGGATTTCAACTAAACCGGGGCGTTTACTTTGGTGCCCGGAACAGACGACTTGTCCTCTTGCGCGAGCTTCTTTTGGCGCGCCGCTTCCCGTGCATCTTTCGCGCGCAGCGCCTCTTCGAACTTGCGCACACTCGCCGCGAGGCTCTTCTTGCCGGGGGTTTGCATTGCGCCGAAGAATTGCATAAACTGCGCCAGTTGCGCGTATGTCGGCGACCACGGCTTGTGTGGCATGACCTTCTTGTCGGCTATCTTGTCGACCGGCGGCAGACTTTCCGGCTTCTTCTTGGCGCCGAGCATCTTCGCGCGTTCTTCGAGCAAAAACGCGTTTGTGCCGCGCATCTTGGAGGGCAGCTCCGGGTGCATGTGGCTGCTCTTCGGCAGCTCTGGTGGCGTGCTGAGGTACTCGCGTTCCTTCTTGAGCACATAGTCCTGCAGATAGAGTATGATCCCTCCCTCGTAAGCGTTGAGTATGTCAACCGTATAGTCCTCGATGGCCGAATACACCTCCTGGTAAAAGATCTCCTCCCAGCGCGTCTCGGCGCCGGGGTCGTGCTCTGGCCGCTCTCCGTCCTGCTCGCGCCAAAACGCGGCGTTCTCGGCCTCGCGGTCAAGCTCGGCGTACCACTGCAGCGCCTTGGAAAGGCGCGCCGCCACCACGCTGCGCGTGTGCGCGCGCATCTCTAGGAACATGTGGTGGCACTGCGACGCACTGTACGATTCGCGGTTCAGCGGGCGCTTGCTGCGCAGCTTTTTGGCGCCGGCCTTGCGCAGTTTCTTGTCGCGCTCCTTGTTCGCCTGCGCAAGGTCTTTGGCCGACGGCGCCATGTCAGAGTGCACAAGCACGTTGAGCACAGAGGTGTAAAGCGCGAAGAGCTCGGTGAACGGCATTGTGCGCGGAAACGGCTTCTGCGACACCAGGCTGGCGAGTCGGGGCGTGAAGACCGGAAGATCGAACACCTCGGTCGCCAGCAGTGTCGCCAGAACGGATTCCTGCTGCTCGCGCCTGATCGACTCGAGGCGCACCGGGTCAAGCAGAGTGACGCCATCGATGCGCTGAAGACGTCCTTGTGACTCGCGCTCCATGCGGTCCGAGAAGAGCTTCAAATCAGTGCGCGTGTGTCGCGCCCACGCGCCGTCGTCGCGCGTGCGCAAGTTTTGGTAATTCTCGAACGCGACCATGGCGCTAGCCGCGGCGAGAGCGTCTTCCTCGAACTTGGCGCGCACGGCGACCGACGTTGATTCGTCGATGCCGTCCTTGTACTCTGGACGTTGCATGCCGAGTTGCATGAACGCGCGCGCCTGCTCGGCGTTGGCACGCAAGCGGAGGTACCGCTCGTCGGCTTCGTTGATGGCCGTTTCTTCCACGCGCAGGTACACGTTGTAGTGCTTGCCGAGGTCCTTGAGCTTCTCTTCGCTAATCAGACCGCGCGGGATCGCTTTGCCGGAAAGCATGTCCATAGACTTGGCCAGTTCCAGGCGCTTCTCTGCTTCGGCTCGCGTGCTCTGCTCCGCCGACTCGATGGTCTGCACGAAGCCGTCAATGCCCTGCTTCTTGACCATGTCGTTGATTGACAGCACGTTCTGATTGCGCTGCACCGCCACAGCGAGTTTCGCAATCGTGTCGGCCTCTTCGAGCTTTTCGATGTACTTGCGGTTGCTACCGGAAAACCGCGCCATGCGCAGCGAGAACCAGCGGCGGAAGTCGGCTTTGCGGTGCTCTTCGCGCGTCGCCTCGTCCGCGTCGGCCGGCGGCGCGATGAAGTAGCCGTTTTCTTTGATGTGGTTGTCGTACTGCTCGCCCACGGTTGTGTGCTGCACCTGCAGCTGGCCCGGAGCCGGAACTGTGGACAGAGCGCTCGTGCCGGGGCACGAAGATTCGCTCATAGTTGGTTTGGCGGCGAGTTTGCGTAGACCCAGTACGCTGTTGGGACTAAACAGAGAGCGGCGATTGAGAGCGCAAAGAGCACTCTAAATTTTGTGATGCGGCTGCGGCGTGCGGCGACGTGGCTCATCTCGCCAGCAAAATCGGACAGCTGCGTGCCCAGTTGCGCCAATCGCTCGAGTTTCTCGCCGCGCGCAACGAGCCCGCCGACGGCGTTGACGAGTGAACCGCGAGTGTGGAAAAGATCACGACGCAGGCGTTCAATCTCGTGCACACTAGAACTCATCTTGGCGCTTGATGCGTTCGCGCTGTTTTACGAGCGCGTCCATTTTTTCAGACACCTCCCAGTCATCCGGCACTGCCACCGTCAATTCTTTGACGTTGAAGACGAGTTCGAATGTCGCGTACACGTCCCGCTCTTTGTCGAGCGGACGTTCGAGAAACGGGTAATTGTAAGGACCACGAAAGTCTACGGATTCGCGCACGCCGGGCACCTGTATGTACACCATGATATACTCTTCGTCTTCAACCTCTTCCTTGTCGTTCATGTCCGCAAACTGCAATGCGATTTGCTGGCGCTCGCACGCGACCACGCTCTTCGTGAAAATCTTGCGTCGCACAAGGTTTCCCAAGCGCCCGAGATCAACGAGCGGCACGCTGCCGAGTTTCGATCCGCCGGAGCTGATGGGCGCGTACTTGCCCATCTGCGCGTCCCACTCGTGCTTGCGCGCCAAGTGAACGAGCCACGCATCTTGCAGGGACTCTTTTTCGGAGGCGTGCTGGTGCCCGGTCGGGAAATCGGCATCGTCAATGTCACGCGCCGCGGCCGGGAGCACGAGCGGCCCGTCGTTGTTAGAAGAAAAGAGCGCCGCGAGACGCTCGATTAGTTCGTTCATTTGCTTTCGAACTTTAGGTAAAAGACGACGTTTGGTTCGCATTCCACGAACAAACAAACATGAACGACGTATCCACAGGAGAGCCGAGTTGGCTGGCGTATGTCCTGGCCGCGCTGGTGTTTGCGTTGCTAGTTTATGCGTTCGCCCTAGTAGTCATATACACGGCCCGGATTTCGTACAGACTGACGCGCTTTGCCGTTTCGCCAATCACGTGGGCGTACGGAAAGTGGCGCCTGCACCGGCGCAACAAATCCAGGCACCCGTTTCATCTCTGCCGCCACAAAGTGCGCGAGTCGGGCAAGCTGATACGCTGCCACGAAGAGCGTGTGCGGCGTCACAGAGAGAACGTACAGCCGTTTTGTGCCGTGCACGTGCTGTTTCACGAGAATTTGCGCGACGACGCAGAGAAGCGCTTCCAGAACGTCAAGTTCCCGTTCGCCGAGCGCTACCACCGCGACCTGGAAGACTGTGCACAGCTCGTCAAGAAAGAACTGGAGCAAGCGCAGCAGCGCAAGGGAACCGAGGGGTTCATTTACGTGTACGTGAGCCAGTACGACCTCGATCAACAGATCTTGGATTTGGGAGCGCTGTGCGAAGACGAGACCTTTTTCTACAAAATTGGGTTTACGACCCAAACTCCCTACAGCCGCATCAAGCAACAGGACGGCGCGGTGTTCCCGTCCGGTACCAAGAAAGGCGTGAAGGACCGGGATTACTGGCAAGTGTCGGATGCGCTGTCGGCCGAGCAGCTTGTGCACGCAAAGCTGTGCCGTGTGCGCTACAAGCGCTTTGATCAGGACGACGTGGCGTTTGAGCAGGAGTGGTTTTTGACGACATTCAGTCTCGTGCAGGAGACAATGCAGCGCGCTGCGCGGATTGTGAACACCGAGACGTGGCGGTGGGATTGAAGGTAGCTTTATATCCACCACTGCAGGACCTTTCGCGCCGTTTTCCATTTCTCGCACATGCCCACGATGTAATTGAAATGCAAAATCCTCGCATCGCTGAGCGCACTCGGCAGTGTTCCGGCACTCGCGGCATCGAGTATCCAGGCGCCGTTTGGATACAGCTTTGCGTTCAAGAGAGAAACTGGCCGATTTCTCTCTAGTGATCCATTGTGCGCTGCATGTGCTGTTTCGGCTGTGCACTGGTCCGAGAACAAATCGCCATATTGATCGGCAAGGATCTCCGCCCACGCCATTTGCTCGGTTATGCGTTGCATTACAGAGACGCGTGCCACGCGCTGAAGATGACGCGCAGCAGACGTTGTGGGGAGCGAAAGATAGAACCCAGAGTTAGGACTAAAGACGCACTCGCCCTTGTTCTGGTCTTGCTGTGCCGCGAACGGAACTGCGGTGCTGGTGACGGCAAACAGTTCGTCCAGGTTAAACTTTGCTGTAGCAAAGACATCAATGTCCACCAACAGAACGGCATACGAGAACCGCAGCGCGCTAAGAACCACATAGGTTTTTGCAATCACCGCTCGTCTAAACTGCTCCATTTGCAAATAACTCCCAGAGGCAATAGGTTCGCCCAGGCCGTCTTCTTCGCTCTCCAGATCCACGGAAACTACCCCGTCGGCCGGGCTGTTCTCTCGGAACGTCACACTGCTCTGGCGGCGCATATCGCGCGCACAGGCGGTATCCGTTTCGTTCTCGCCGGTCGAGAGAACATTGAGAATCACACTGCGCTGTCCACCGACAAGGAAGTGCTTTTGCCGCAAAGACCGCGCCAGCGCGTTGCGGATGTTGCCAGAATCAAGCAGCGCCCAGTGTGCCAGGTGCTGCGGGCGTATGGGCGACGAGACGACAACGGGTTGTGTGCGAAACGGGAGCGTGAAAAACGCCTGGCCCAGTTTCCGTTCGTCTGGCCGCTCATAGTCGTGCAAGAACACGTGCGTGGCGCTCTGCGTCTCGGCGACGTGGCGCGCCGTAAACCAAACTGGCTGCAGCCGTCCGGGCTGGTCGCCGTCGTACGCCGTGGGCGCGTCAATGAGGACAACATGCCACGTCCGGGAGCTCACGTCGGCGGGCAGGAAATCCCAGTACCGCGCATCAAGGTCGTTCATCTGGTGCGCCGTTGCGCGCGAACTGGAGCTATACGCGGTGGTCACGACGTTGATCCCGGGCGAACGCTCGCGGGCTCGCTGTGCCCAGTGCTCGCTCTGCTCCACAAACACGGTGTGGCCGTGCCGGTTGGCGTGCATCCAGATCGGCGAATCGCCGCCGACGCCAAAAACCAGAACGTTGCACTTTGACTGGCACGTGTCTCCAGTGATCTGGTCGACTATGTACATGTACTGTGCCACGCTCATCTGCTGCTCGGAGACGCGTGCCAAGCTCCGCACGACGCATTCGCATGCCGCGCGGTGGTTGGATGCAAATTGGTCTGTGCATTTTGCTGCAAAAGAATCAGATAAATAGCCCTGCGCGTAGCGGGAAAACAGCGCACACAGGACTGCGAAAACACCAAACATCTTTGTTCCCACACGTCAGCAGAGGCGCGAAGTGTTCCGGGCGCCGAGTTTGCTATTCATTAAACGACACAATGACAAACCGCTTTCCGCTAGTGATTGGATACGCAAGATGGTTGTGCGTCACTCTTCCCGGATGCATGAGCAAGAACCCGGGTTCTCGGCTCACGTGCGTGCAATTGTAGCGCGTAAACTGCACGCCGCCGCCCGTGAACGCATCGTTCAGCAAAACCGTCGTCGTAACCTGCGACGCGTCGTTGTGAGGCCGCAGGTCGCGCTGGCCGTCCATGCTGTACTTTACGACAAAGGCGATGTTGATCTCCGCCTTGAACGAGATACCGCGATACTGTCGCTCAATCAACGGCGCCAGCACGTTCTTCAGCACATAGACCCACTGCTCCTCCCAGCCAAACTGGTTCATATGGATATCTTGCGTCGGCACGTTCTCGTACCCTCCAACGCGCTCGTCTTCGTTCCGTCCCGACGACCATTGATTGGCGGCATTGGCGGTCGCAATCAGGTGCTCGCAGAACAACGGCGTGAACAGCACAGCGCCGTACGCATCGGGGCACGGTTCCGCCATCTGCACGCGCTCGTAGTCCTCGACCAGGTACCGCTTGGCCCAGAGCGACGGACTGACATGCGCTTCGTACAGCTCTGGATGCGGCGCCGCGGCTTTGGTGTAGCCCTCTTCGCCCAACAGTGTTCCGTAGAGGTGCCGGTTGTCGGCGTAGACGGGCACGCCGTCACCGAGCGCGTCGACACAAGCGCGGCGCACGGCGTCGTCTCCGGTGCCCTTGTGGCGGCGAAAGTAGCGCGCAAAGGTCGCAAACATATCGCGCCGAAAGAGCAGCGCCGAGTGCGCGTAGGGCACCTGAAAGAGCCCGACGTTCTCGCGCCGGTACACGCGCAGCGCGTCAAACCCGCGCCGGTACCAGCCGTCTGGGCGCATGTCGGTCCAGAAACTGGACCAGACTCCCAGCTCGCGCTGCAAAAACGCGGCCACCACGGTCGTGTTCCACTGCGCCAGCTCGCGAACCGTCGAGGCTCGATTGAGCAAGGCGTCCGATTGGATCATGAACGCGAACCGCGCGCCTTCGCTGACGGCGTTTTCCAGGAAGAGCGCGCGCGCTTCGGCGTAGTCGTCCGTTAGGATCTTGCCGTTCTTGCGAAAGCCGGTCCGGAACGCGTTTCCGAGCCGCACGTCGACGCCCGGCGCGCGCCAGACAAACAGAGTTGTGCGCTTGTAGTCGAGATCCAGGTTCTCGACGGTCTCGATGAATTCGGCCTCAAAGGGAGTGCCAAAGAAAAAGAGGCCGAGTGCCAGTTCGCCCACGTCAATAGAATCGTCGCTTGAATGGCGAGTTGTCTTGTAAAAATCACTGTACGCACCAGCCACGTAATTACTCAGGCCCACCAAAGTGCGCGAAGACGGCCCGTTGCCGTGCAACACAACCGGCTCGGTTTGCGTCTCGGTGTTGCGAAAGCGGTAACCGGGCGACTCGCACTGCCACTCGTGCGCCTCGAGGCCGTTGAGTGGCTGGAAAACGTGACACTCCGAGTCCAGGGCAATGCGCGTGGCGAGCGTTCCTTCTCTGTGATCGCGCAGTTTGCGGGAAAAGTAGAGCTGATCGTCAGACGAATTGGAGCTCACAAAGTCCTCCACCAGAGCGCGGAGGTGCTTGACGCGGCCCATGTACGTGCCGCTGTTGAGGTACCGAAAGCGCTCGTGCTCTTCGGCGTACTGCGCGCACACTGCTTCGGACGGCCAGCACAGAACCTCGGCGCCAAAGAGCACGTCTGTTGTTTTCTCGCTCTCTTGCCAATGCTCCAGCAGAACGGAGGGAGGGTGCTGAAACACGGTGTCGTAGCCGTCCACAAACAGAACCAGTTCTTCGCCGTCCATCGACAGCAACGCGCGCTTGACAAGCGAAACCTTCATGCCCCCGCCCGGCCCCGCGGCCATGTCGCCGCCGGTCCAAGTCTCGTTTGCGCCCAGTGTGCGCAGGTCGTACCCATAGTAGTCGGCCGAACGTAGCAGTGTTTGATAGCCAAAGTGGCGTACATCTGTCGCCACGGTCAGCACCACTACGCTCTCCTGCGCGGACTGGTGCAATCCGGGCACCACGCCGCTGCTCTCGGTGTCGCTCGGCGAGTCGTCAAAGTACGGCGAGACGATCTGTTCGCGCACCGCGTAGCACGCCAGCCGAGGCGAATATACAGAGCCCACGACCGACGTGGGCCGGCACTCTCCAGTTCGAGGGCTACAGGAATCCGACGTCATCTCGTGACCGGTGTCTCGCGCGCCGAGAACAATGGGCAAAAACTCGTCGACCGGAATCATGTTTTTCTCATACTCGCACCGCTCTTCTATCAAACGAGCAGCAGCTGACGCGCGGATCAGATACGCAATGGTCCAGTACGTAAACCCGCACGACTGCAGCAGTTGCCCGGAAGCCTCACGGGCCTGCGGCGCGCGATCGCGATACGCCAGGTAGACAAATTCCGCCTCCAGCTTGGCTGATTCGTCCACGACGGCGGGCAGTTTGTCGGCAAATCCGATGAACTTGGCATCGTCCTCGAGCACGACAGCGTACTGGTCCGGCGGGAGTCTTGCAATGCGCTCCCAGACTCGGATGTGCGAGAGCGCGCACCCGACTTCGCCGAGTTTCATGCGTCGACCGGAAGATGGGTCACGGAATGTTTGATTGAGCGCGATGTGACCGGATTCGAGCGCGGCGCGCGCGGCGTCGGCGTCGCTTGCCTCAATGCGCTCGTACGCCACTCCGTGCTCGTGTGCCTGGGCGGCAAAGCGGTCCATGCGCTCAGTTCTGCGTGCCAGGTTGACGACGAAGACCGGAGCGGGCTGGTAGATGTAGCCGGTGGGGTAGCTGGGATTGTCGGCTATGCTCACTGTTTGACTGGCAGGACCGCGCAGCAGCTCGGCCATGACAAAGACAGTTGAGAGACGGGCTCCGACCAGAACACGGGCACTGCGCATGGCCTCGATGAGCGAAAAGAACACGCGTGCCTCGTCCTCTAGATCCTCGGCCGAAAGAGGCTGCAGCATTTCCGCTTGACCGAACCCGCCTCTGCGCGTTTCGTGATTGGAGAAGGAGATTGTATCGAAATGGCCCTTTCTTTGATTGATACGCTCAATTTCTTCGATCGTCTCTTCCTCGTCGCACAGGAGCACCAATCGGCGAACGGAAACGGCCGCTTTCGCAGCTGCGTCATAGTACGCCTGCACCGAAAGTGACGGGTGCTCGGTTGTTGTCTCTTTCCATGCCCCCGAGATTTTGTCGCCACGGCGAATGTGGAGAACGACCGAGTTTTCACAATCGAGTCCGTCATTGCGCAGCAAAGAGCTCTTGGCAATGCTGTCCGTTGGCTTGTAAAGCTCTTGGAGTGTGCTGCGGAAGCTGCTTTGCGGGTGCCAGCGCGGATGATTTTCCGGTCCGTGCCAGTTTGCATAGGCTTCGCACGGCTGTGTGCACGCCTTCAGCGAGTTGACGTAGTAATGCCATGATTTTGGCGAACCGGAGTCCGGGACTTTGTCGTACCGGCCTTCTGCGATGCACGGTTCGCAATCGTTCTGTTCGCACCAGAGCGAAATGCGCGCGAGTGCCATGAAATCCGCCCCAAAGCCCTGTAGCTCTCTGTCGTCCATTCGCACACAGAGAGCCCGGATTGCGGCGGCGCAGTTCGCCCAGAGAGCCGGAATTAGAATGTATACAATTAGTGTCATTCTTGTTGCTGGTTTTC
>Ga0102938_10000781_pt1 | contig 23894 bp, 14 predicted proteins | sample SalPonR2_B_D2_MG_FD_84516 | JGI IMG/M metagenome (GOLD analysis project Ga0102938, IMG submission 84516) | Salt pond soil microbial communities from South San Francisco under conditions of wetland restoration - Salt Pond MetaG R2_B_D2_MG | ecosystem: Environmental > Aquatic > Marine >... | reverse complement strand
CGTCGAAATTGATCTTTGCGAAAATCTCTCGGCTCCAGAACTTTTCGACCGATTGGCCGCAGACGAGCAACCGGGACTACGGATCGAAAACGTCAAGCGTTTGCCCGCGGGATTCGGCAAAGCCAAGCTCGAACGTGGTGATTACATCGTCACGATTCCGCGCTCGGCCGATCTGGATTCCGCCCGTGCGGCGATCGAGCAACTGAAACAGCAAGAAACGGTTTCGATCGATCGCAAGGGGAAAACCGTGACCGCCGACGTGGCCAGGGAAATCCCCGTGCTGGAACTTCGATCCGCCGATGCGGCGCGAGATCGGATCGCGCACGACCCGAATCACGAACACGACCACCGACTTCATTTGTCGATGGTCGCGACCGATGGCGCGTCCCTGAAACCGGGCGACGTGCTGGACCTGCTGAATTTGCAAACGTGGATTCCCGACGGAGCCACGATTACCCGAACACGCGTCGCCCTGGCACGCGAGCCTGATTCCGACGACCCCGAAGCGGTGGCTTTCGCCGCATCGGACCTCGTCTCCACGAAACATTAACACCGCCGGCGTCGAGCCGGCCCAACACCCGAACGAGGCGTATTTGATGTCAACCCAAATGTTGATCAATGTTCTTCAGCCCGAAGAAAGCCGAATCGCGATCATCAAAGATAATCGGCTGGACGAACTGTACATGGAACGCAAAAGCGTCGAAGCTTTTGCGGGCAACATCTATCGCGGCAAGATCGTCAACCTGGAACCGAGTATCCAAGCCGCTTTCGTCGATTTCGGCGTCGGCCGCAACGGTTTCCTCCACATCAGCGATGTCGAACCGCAATATTTCCGACAAGGCGGATACGACCCGGCCGAAATCATGAAAGAGTCCGACGAGATGGCCGAAGCGTCGGCCAAGCGGGCTCGCGAATCGGGGCGTGGCAGCAAACGCGTCTTCAAAGGCGGACGCCCACGGGTCAAGCCGCCGATTCAAGAGATCTTTCGCCGCGGCGACGAAGTCCTGGTCCAAGTGATCAAAGAAGGCATCGGCACCAAGGGTCCGACGCTGAGCACTTACATTTCGATCCCAGGCCGCTACTTGGTCTTGATGCCCGCGTTGGGTCGAGTCGGCGTGAGTCGAAAAATCGAAGACGACGATGATCGCAAGCGTCTGAAACGTTGCCTGTTGTCACTGAATCCTCCCAAAGGTCTCGGCTTCATCGTCCGCACCGCGGGCGCCGGTCGCAAGGAACCCGAATTGTCGCGGGATTTGGAATACTTGCTGAGGCTTTGGAAGGCCATCGTCCGCCGCGTCAACACGAACGGCGAACCGGGTGAACTTTACGCCGAAAGCGATCTCATCATCCGCACCATTCGCGACATTTTCAGCGACGAAATCGACCAAATCATCATCGATGAGAAGGAATCTTACGACAAAGCCAAAGACTTCCTGACGATGGTCATGCCGCGCGTCGCCGACCGGTTGAAATTCTACGAAGGTCGCGAACCTCTGTTCCATAAGTACAAGTTGGAAGAAGAGATCGTACAGATCAACCAACGTCAGGTGCCTTTGCCCGACGGTGGCAGCATCGTCATCGATCCGACAGAGGCTTTGGTGGCCATCGACGTCAACAGCGGAAATTTCCGCGGCAACGATTCCGCCGAGGAAAACGCGTTCCGCTTGAACATCTCCGCGGCCAAAGAAATCGCACGTCAGTTGCGGCTACGCGATTTGGGCGGCGTGATCGTCAACGATTTCATCGACATGCGGAAAGAAAGCCATCGCCGCAAGGTCGAACGGACGCTCCGCGATGCGATGGCCGGGGACAAGGCGCGAACCAAAATCCTTCGCACCAGCCCGTTCGGCTTGATCGAAATGACGCGTCAGCGAATTCGACCGGGACTGAAAAAGACCATTTACCAAGACTGTCCGTGTTGTCAGGGTCGCGGCCTGGTCAAGACCGCCGAAAGCATGTCGATCGAGGTCATCCGCATGCTGGCATTGGCGGTTCGGAGCGAGCACATCGAACGAGTGACCGTTCGCGTCAACGACGAAGTCGCGGCTTATTTGAACAACAAGAAACGCCGCGAGGTCACCGAGATGGAGGACGCGGGCAAGATGACGGTTCAAATTCTGGGCAGCGAAGGCCTGTTCCCGGAACACTTGGAATTGGATTGCCGAGACAACCACGGCGAACGAGTGGAAATCGACGCATAGCCCGAGGCCGACCCGACAAGCGTCCGATCGCCTCGCCGATCGCGATCGACAAGCCGAACACGTCCCATCGCCGCGCCCGGTCACGGCTGACCCCGCCGGGCGGCTGCCTAGGTCAACGACTGGCCGCCGTCGACCCAGATCGGCGTCCCGGTGATGTGCGACGCGAGATCACTGAGCAAAAATGCGGTCAGGTTTGCGATGTCCTCGGGGTCGCCCATTTCGCCTTCGGTCAGCGGGATCGTTTGTTGATCCTCGTCGGCCGGTATCTTGATCTTCTGCAAGTTCTGTCGCTCGGTCTTGTCGTGAATGTTGGAGTGGATGCCGCCGGGACAGATCACGTTGACGCGAATTTTTGCTTCCGCCAATTCGAGGGCGAGCATTTTTCCCAACGCCAACTGGCCGGCTTTGCTGCTGGCGTACGCCGTCGCACCTTCGCTGGTGAAAGTGCGTGTTCCGTTGATCGAAGACATGATGACGATGCTGCCGCCTCGTTCGCGGAGGTACGGCACGGCGTTGTGAACGGTCAGAAACGTGCCCGTCAGATTGACATCGATGGTTCGTCGCCAGTCGTCCGGTGAAAGCTCATCCACCGGCGCCCAAGTTCCATTGGTGCCGGCGTTAGGGACCACCCCGTCGATCCGCCCGTGGTGTTCGGCGATCCGCCGGAACGCCTGATTCAGTTGCGAATCGTCCGAGACATCCGCAGCGACGTAGAAGGCATCACCGCCGTCGGATTTTATCGAATCGACAACCGCTCGCATGTCGTCTTCGTCGCGACTGATGATCGCCACTTTTCCGTCACAGGTCGCGACGGTTTTCGCGATTTGTCGGCCGATGCCTTCGCTGCCGCCGGTGACAACGATGACACGATCTTTTAAGTCGATTTTCATGGGTGTATTCTTTCGAGAATCGGGGCGACGCCGTTTCTAGGGTCGGTTTTGGGAATAGATCAACACGGTGTAGGGGGGCAGTTCGATGCGGCCCCGATGCGATCGACCGTCGAGCGGTTTTTCGATGGCATCGATATCGCCACTGGCTTTTCCACCGAAATCTGTGCTGAAAGTCTTTTCGTCACTGCTGAAGCGACGTTGCCAGGGTCCGCCGCAAGGCAGACCGAAATCGTACGGATCGTGATATCGGTTGGCGAAGTTGACGATCACGACGGTTTCGTCCCCAGGCCCGCCATCGGCCCAGCGTCTGAATGCGACCACCTTGTCGCGGTGATTGATGTGAAAGACTTCGACGTGTCGGCCCGTCAAGCCTTTGGTGGTCTGGTCTTGATTCCGTCTTAAACGGATCAACGTCGCGGTCAACTGGATGATCCCGGCGTGATCCTCGGCTTGGTCCCAATCGAGTTGGCTCGTGTCTTGAAACCAGCCGTCTTCGAGAAATTCTTGACCCTGAAAGAGCATCGGGATGCCGGGTGACGTCAGTGTCAAGGCGAGCCCGATCGCGGCTCTTTTTTGAGCGTACCAGGTGTCCGGATCGTCCTGGTCGATTTCACTGGGGATCCTGGATTTGCCGTTGGCAACTTCATCATGGGACTCGGTATAGACGACGCGTTGAAAGGCATCCCCGTTGTAAGCGTGACCGAGGGCGTCGCGGACGTCGGCCATGCTTCGCGACGCGTCATCGGGTTTCGTGATCACCTCGCGGATCGGGTGAACGAACTTGGCGTCCCACTGTGAGGAAAAGCCCGCGCCGCCTTCGGCGTCGGGTTTGGTCAAATAGGGATTGTTCTGCAGGTCTTCCGCAATCGTGATGGCTGACGGTTTGCAGGCGTGAACCTCGGAATTGATCCACTGCGTCAGTCCCCAGCCATCGGGGATCTCCTGTAGGCCGCTGGCGTCCACGCTGCGAATGTAAAGCGTCATGTCGTAACGCAACCCGTCGATGTGATAATCCTCCAGCCACATCATGGCGTTGTCGCGAATGTAAGAACGCACTTCGCCACGTCCGTAATCGGGGCGGGTGTCGCCCCACGGTGTGCTCGACCGATGGTCGTTATAAAAGTAGATGCCGCCCTTGTCATTTTCGCTCCAGCCGTCGAATCGCCAGAGGTCTAGATCACTGGGGCCGAAGTGGTTGTAGACGACATCCAGGAGGACGGCGAATCCGGCCTGATGGGCTTGGCGAACGAAACGCTTGAAGCCGGACGGACCTCCGTAGGCCGATTCGATCGCATAGGGGTGCGCCGGGTTGTATCCCCATGAAAGGTCACCGGCGAACTCGGCGATCGGCATGATCTCCAAGGCGTTGACGCCCAGGTGTTTCAAATGGTCGAACCTTCCGGCGAAACTGTTGAACGAGCCGACATCGTCGCCGCCGCGAAAAAAGGTCCCGACATGGGTTTCGTAGATGACCAGCTCGTTCCACGCCGGCATCGTGAAATCGTCGCCTTGCCAATCGAAATCCGGGTCATGGATGACACCATTCCCGACGCTGTTGGTGACTTCGCGGACACGGGGATCGATTCGTTGAAACGTCTGGCTACCGTTCGTCAGTTCGTACTTGTACTGATCACCGGGTTTGGCCTTTTCGACGACCGTCACCCAGCATCCGCTGTCTTCACGTTCCATCGGATCGGTGTCGGCTTTCCACCCATTAAAGTCGCCGATGACGCTGACGCGATTGGCATGAGGTGCCCAAACACGGAACGCGACGCCATGATCCAGAACGATCGGCCCCATGCCTTCGACGTGTTTAGGGGACGGTTTCGTTTGAGACTCGGGGGATTCCACGGACACGGACCGGTTCATTTTCGTTCTCCTGGGAGGATGGCTTGGGAACACGCGGGACGTCGCCGATGCCAGAAGTTTGCGACGCAGGCCCACGGCGTTTCAAAAAGGATTCGATTTTCGATCGAGTTCGCGAGAACGACGTCGTCATGCCGGTCGCGCCCGCCTTGCGAAACCTGACGAACAGCTTGTCGTGATTTTTGAATCTGCCGAGGCAGCACATGACGATGGGCCTCGCGTAGCCTTCGCGGCGGATGGATCGACACAGATAACGAGCTTGGGCGAATCCGCCTTTGGGAAGGATCACGATCACAACGAGGGCCGGATCGGCTTCGGCGATCTGACGGCCGACTTGCTCGGGCAATCCGTCTTCGTCCATTCCGTCGAGTTGAAATTGCTCACCGCCGCCGATGCGAAGCAGGTTCAAGACCAGAGCTTCGCTGAAGTGATGGGAGACACAGCCGATGACTTGCGGCAGATCCGGCCGCGGGTGGTCGCTTTCGGTTGCCTCGTCGAACCGTTCGGGCAGATCAGAGATCAATCCACCGGACATCGCGAGCAGGCGATCGGCGTCCGCGTCGGAGAGCTGATTCAAGTCGTGATCGGATCGGATTCTCTTGATCGCGGGCACCAAGATTTCGTCGCAGGTGGCGTCAAAGCCCTTGTCGTTGACGTGTTGGCGAAGCATCTCGGCGGCCCGGTGCGAGTCGTTGGCAAGCAAACGCTGATAGAACCGTAATGACGCTTTGATTCGGACGTCTTCACCGAGCAGAGTCGCAAGGATTTTGAAACGCGGGACGTAACGTCCCAAGACGACCAAGCAAACGGTCAGCGGCGTGGACAGGAGCAAACCCATCGGCCCCCAAAGCCAACTCCAGAAAACCGCCGCGACCACCACCGCGACGGCGGAAATCCCGGTGCTCGCTCCGTACAGCCACGGTTCCAAAAGGTTGTTGCTGAGTAATTCCATCGTGATGATCAGAACCGACACGGCCAAAACAACGGTGTAGCCCGGAAAGACAGAGATCGCCATCGCCAGCGGAAAAGCCGCTGCGACGACCGGACCGATGTAAGGCACGAACCGCAGGCAAGCCGCCAGCACTCCCCACAGGATCACGTTGGGAAAAGAACCATCCGGCGTCAACGTCGCGCCGATCACCGCCAAACCGATCGTCAGGACGAAACCGTACGACGTATTGACGATCGTTTGGGCGAGCAAGTAGCGACTGATCCGACCGGCCGCCTCGTCAAGCGCTTCGGTGGTCGTGACGTAATTCCCATGACTGATCACGGCGATGATCCGGTCACGAAGGTCGTCGCGATGGATCAGCATGAACAACGCAAAAACGCTGACCAAGCCGGCGGTTGCCAACGGTCCCAGCACGGTGCCCGCGGTGGTCGCCCACGACGCGAGCGGCAAATCGTCCTTGACTTCTTGAACAAAAAGCGGTGACTCGGCGGTGGTGCCGTCGTGGGAAGTTTCGGTCGGGTCCGTCTCGGTTGCGGGGATCAGCCCGCTGGTCCACCGCTGCAATATGTTCCTCGGAGGCGTCCCCTCGATTTTCGCTTTGCCTCCCTCCTCCATCGCCTCGGTGACTTCGTCGGCCAAATCATCCAAGGAACCGCCGACGTCGGAGGTCATTCCTGAAACGCTTCGCGCCTTGGCGACCAGTTCATCCTTGTGCCTCGGTAAGTCACTGACCAACCCGGACAACTCGCGACCGAGAAGCGTCAACCCGCCGGCAAGAAGGACAAAGGCGAGCGACGCCGTCATCACGACCGCGACCACGTTGGGAACGCCGTCCCGCTGCAAACGATTGACGATCGGGCTGAGCAAGAACGACAACAGCAATGCGAGAGCCAGCGGAATGAAAACGTCGCGGGCGAAGTACAAAGCCGCCACCACCAAGACGACCGCCAACAATTGGGCGACCACCGCGATTGTCGCGAGATCGGATTTACGAGAAGACATTCAGGGGATCGCCAGAGGGAGGCTCGGTTTATCGAACACCCGAATTCAAAAGGGGGAAAAACCATTCAGCAGCCTTGTCGGTCGAGCAAAGCAAAGGCCGAGCAAAGCAAAGGCTTGTCGAGCAGAGCAAAGGATGTGCCGCCGAAAACACCGATCGTCTCACGATCCGGTCGGGCGCGGAATTTGCGTCCTTGACCGGCCCGATCGTCGAGACCGACGATCGACGAGATCCCCCGTCTACTGAGAATTCCCATGCGTGCCCTTGTTGTGATTGTTGTGCTCCTGCTCATTCTTGCCATCGCCGGCTGGATCCAACTCGGCGCACCCGACGGAGACCCCACCATTCGCGTCGACACGGACAAGGTCAAACAAGACACGTCAAGCCTCGTCGATCGTTCCAAACGCGTCGTTCAAGATGCGGCAGAAAACATCGACCGCGACGAAGAAGGCGTCGAGGCCGAGAACAGCACCGAAATACCCGAACCGGTTGAATGAGACCGGAGCGGCCTGGGTCACGCTGCAAAAACCCGGCGACGCGCCGAACGCTCATCGACCAGCCTGGCTCGCCACCGCTCAATCGCAAGTGTCCTCGATCGGATCGTCGAACAATTGCGACGCGAATCGCCACGCCCGACGCGACCGAAAGAACCACGGGTCGATTGACGTCGAAATGTCGACGGCTTTCAATGTTTCCGGTTCGCGGAATTTCGTCGGGTTGGAGAAAAAGTGAATGGACGTTCAATCAGAGTCGGGTCTGGATTCGGCATCGTCGGCGAGCGGCTCCGAATGAGTGCAAATCGATCAACCCCGCTGGTCGTCGGCGTCGGTGCATCCGCCGGCGGAATCGAGGCGTTTCAAGACTTTTTGAAGGCGCTCGGCGACTCGCCGGGCTTTGCGATCGTTTTCGTGCAACACCTGGACCCGAACGGCAAATCACTGCTGTCGCGATTGTTGAGGAACTCGACCCAGCTGGACGTCGTGGACCTGACGGGGCGGACTCGTGTCCGGACGGACACGATCTACATTTGCCCGCCGGGGGGATTGGTAGAACTGCGTGGCGGGGCGCTTCTGTTGGTCGGCGACGAACACGACGGCCGGCAGAATACACAAATCGATCATTTTTTCCATTCGATCGGCGAGAGCGCTGATGAACGAGGCATCGGGATCATCCTGTCCGGTGCCGGCAGCGACGGCACGTTGGGACTCAAAGCGATCAGCGATTTTGGCGGCATGACGTTCGCCCAAGATGCCGATTCGGCCAAGTACGATTCGATGCCCCGCAACGCCGCCACCACGGGGGTCGCCGATCACGTTTTGCCGCCGCCGGACATCGCGCGAGAACTGATGAGGTATGTCGAATATCTGTCGACCTCGGCGGTGCCGTTGAAAGGGAACCCGCTACGCGAGAGTATCGAGGAATCCATTCCCGACATCGCCGAGTTGTTGGAAAAGGAAACCGACCACCATTTTCAACATTACAAGGCGAGCACATTGGGGCGTCGCATCCAACGTCGGATGCAGGTGTTGAAGATCGTTCACGTCGCCGACTACGTCGATCGACTCCGAAGCGACGCGGACGAAGTCCACCAGTTGTTTCGGGAATTGCTGATCGGCGTGACGGCGTTCTTTCGCGACCCGGAATCATTCGACCGCTTGGCGAAAGATGTCCTTCCGAAACTGTTCGAAAATCGATCGATCGATGACCCCGTACGGATTTGGGTGCCCGGCTGCGCCAGCGGCGAAGAAGCCTATTCCATCGCAATGTTGTGCCGCGAGTATTTGGACAACGAGCCGACTTCCTCCGCCGATGGGGGCCCCCCGGCGAGCGTCGCTGATCCGAGAACCTTTCAGATCTTTGCCAGCGACATTGACGAGCGGGCGTTGGCGATCGCGCGTCAAGGCGTCTATCCGATCGGAATCGCCGATCACGTTTCGGAGGAACGCTTGACAAGGTTTTTCGTCAAGAAGGGGAACCGATTCCACGTCACCAAAGAGATCCGCGAAGCCGTCCTGTTCTCGCCTCACAATCTGATCAGCGACCCGCCGTTCTCGCGGCAAGATTTGATCTCGTGCCGGAACCTGTTGATCTATCTGGGGACCCACTTGCAAAAGAAATTGATTCCGCTGTTTCATTATTCGTTACGCCCCGGCGGTTATCTTTTTTTGGGGCCCAGCGAAAGCATCACTTCGCACGGCGATCTGTTTCGTAGCGTCAGTCCCAAGCATCGCATCAGTCAGCAAAAGGGTACCGCGATCCCTCGCACTGCTCCCTTGGCAGTTCGGTCCGGCATCGGATACCCGCTCCGGACGCCCGGCACGCCATCGCCGGACGAAGACAAGACCGACATCGTTCAAATCATGCAGCGGATCGTCCTGGACGAATTTTCGCCCAAGTCCGTCGTGATCGACGAAGCCGGCCGAGTCATTTGCACGTCGGGCGACGCCGGCAAATACCTGTCGACGGGCGAGGGCGTTTATCAAAACAACATCATCAAGCTGGCCAAAAAAGGCTTGCGGATCGGCTTGCGTGCGGCGATGACGGAAGCCAAAGCGAAACGCCGTCGTGTCACGCACGAAAACCTTTCGGTGCAGACCGCACAGGGCAAACAGCGAGTGATGCTGACGGTCCAGCCGATGATGCGACTGGGCGAAGACAGTGGCCTGTTCCTGATCGTTTTTCACGACATCGGTTTGCCTTTGAATGTCGACGATGAGCGTTCGGACAATGGGGAGCAATGGGGCCCGCGTGGGAACCATGATCGGCAAGCCGACATGATGATCGATCACTTGGAAAGGGAACTGGCGTCGACACGAGAAGACCTCGAAAAGACCATGCAGGACATGGACGCCGGCAACGAGGAACTGAAGTCGTCCAACGAAGAACTTCTGTCGATGAACGAGGAACTTCAATCGGCCAACGAGGAACTCGAAACATCAAAGGAAGAAATTCGAGCCAGCAGCGACGCCGTCGCGCGCGCAAATGCCGATCTGGAAAATCTGCTCCGCAGCACGCAAATTGCGACCGTCTTTTTGGATGACGAACTGAACATCCGCTCCTTCACGCCCGCGATCGCGGAGATCTATTCGCTGATTCCGACCGACATCGGACGCCCTCTGGAAAAGTTTGTGCCCGATGTCAAAGACATGCCGCCGTTGCCTTCGCCACAATCCGTCAGGGAGGGCGACACGGTCGAGCACACGATCCTGGCTCATTCCGGCAAGTCGTATATCCGCCGCGTCCTGCCTTATCGCTCGCACACCGGTCAAACCGAAGGCATCGTGGTCACGTTCAATGACGTGACGCAGTTACGAGAAAGCCAAGATCTGTTCGAGCTGCTGGTCGATGCGTCGGCACAGATCGTTTGGATCACCAACGCCGAAGGATACGTCGAGGAAGATTCGCCGAGCTGGCGGACGTTCACCGGACAGACTTACGAGCAATGGAAAGGACACGGATGGCTGGAGGTCATCCATCCGGATGATCGTGACACGACGATGTCCGCATGGAAACAGGTGCTGGAGTCCGGCGAAATTCTATCGCTGGATTATCGGTTGCGTCATCACAGTGGCGAATACCGTTGGACGCGAGTCCGAGCGGTCGCCCAGCGAAATCCCGACGGATCGGTCAAGCGTTGGGTCGGCATGAACACCGACATCGACGACCAGAAACGGGCCGAACAAGAGTTGCATGATTCGAAAGAACAACTACGAATCGGCGTCCAAGTCGCGTTGCTCGGATTGGGACGCATCGATTACGCGACCGACACGGTGACGCTGTCAAGCGAAGCCGCGGAGATCTACGGACTGGGAAAGGACAAAATCACCCTACGCCGTGATCAGCTGCATGCGGTCTTTCATCGGGACGACCGCGAACGAATTGCAGCCCAGATCACGCGAAGTCTGGTCCCGGACGGCGACGGATTGTGCGAGATGGATCATCGCGTTGTTTTGCCCGATGGCCAAGAACGCTGGATCAGCATTCGCAATCAAGTCTATTTTGATCGATCGGTTGATCCGGCGACCCCCATCTACGCCACATTGGTCGCCCGAGACATCACTTATCGAAAGCTCCGCGAAATCGAGCTGGCCGACGCGAAATCCCGGCTCGAACTGTCGCTGGAAGTTTCCGGAGTCGCGATCTGGAGCTGGAACATGCAAACCGATGCGGTGATTTCCAACCCCGCACTGAACCGTATCTTCGGGTTCGAGGAAGATCAGGAACTGACCGTCAACGATTTCATCCGCCAAATGGACGAATCGGTGCGGGAACGCGTCCGAGCCGCGATCGACGATGCGATCAAGAACGGCAGCACCTATGACCAGGAGTATCCGATTGTTTTGAAAACCGGCGAGATTCGCCACGTCCGCGCCGTCGGTAAAATCGAACGGGGCGATGGCTTCAAGCCGCAACAGTTCTTCGGCGTCGTGATGGATGTCACCGATCGTAAACAGAGAGAGTTGGACACGGCACAACGCGAGGCTCACCTTCGTCGCGTCATCGACAACCAACTCGGGCTGGTCGGCGTGATCGATCGCCACGGCAACTTGGTCGAAGTCGACGAGCGATGGTTGCGAATCGCCCGCAGCCGTCGCGAACAGCTTATCGGCAAGCCTTTCGCGGACGCTCCCTGGTGGAATTACGACCCGGACGTTGCCGCAAAACTGAACGACTCGATGCGGAAAGCCTACGCCGGCGAAGTCGTCCGCTACGACGTGTCCTTGTTCGCGCACGGCGACGACGGAGTGCTGATCGATTTCATGATCGCGCCGGTGTTCGACGACGACGGCAAGGTCGAGTACTTGATCCCATCGGGTGTCGATATTCGTGAGCGGAAAAGGATCGAACTGGCTCAACAGGAGAGCGAACGTCGCGCCTTGCAGGCCAGCGAATCCAAGAGCGAGTTTCTGGCGAACATGTCGCACGAAATTCGCACCCCGATGACCGCCATTTTGGGATACGCCGAGCTGTTACAGGGTTTTGTTGACCAGGACGAGGCGAAACATTATCTGCAAACGATCCGCTGCAACGGCGACTATTTGCTTGAAATCATCAACGACATCTTGGACTTGTCGAAGATCGAAGCCGGCAGGTTCGAAGTCGACACGGAACGCTTCGAGCCTCGTCGGGTGATCGAAGACGTCTACAGCATCATGGGCGTTCGCGCCAAGGAAAGTGGCTTGGAGTTGGACGTCGAATATGAAGGAAGGCTGCCCAAAATGATACAGTCGGACGCAAAACGGCTGAAACAGATCTTGATCAATCTGGTCGGCAACGCTGTCAAATTTACTCGAAAGGGACGCGTCGAGCTGCGGGTGCGTTACGACGAGGGCATGCTGTACTTTGACGTCATGGATACGGGAATCGGAATGTCCGAAGAACAACAGCGGCGATTGTTCCAACCGTTTTCACAAGGCGACGCGAGTGTCAGCCGGCTGTTCGGCGGCACCGGCTTGGGATTGGCCATCAGCAGGCGACTGACCGAAATGCTGGGCGGCCGGATCGTCTTCAGCAGTACCGAGGGCGTCGGCAGCACATTCACCGCGAGTATCGCGACCGGCAAAATCGACGCCGACGCTCTGGTCGATTACTCGATCGGAATGCGACCGGCAATCGAGACAGAATCGCCGACGACGGAGGTCTCGCTCGAATCGAATTGTCATGTGCTGGTCGTCGATGACCGGCGTGACATCCGATTTTTGAGCAAACGCATTCTGACCCAAGCCGGTGCGACGGTCGACGAATGTGAGGACGGACAACTGGCGGTCGAACACATGGAGGATTGCCTGGGCAAGTCGACGTGCCCCGATCTGATCTTGTTGGACATGCAGATGCCCAATCTGGACGGATATCAAACCGCACGCAAGCTCCGTCAACTCGGATTCAACGGCCCCATCATCGCCTTGACGGCCGATGCGATGCAGGGCGACATGAATGAATGCCTTTCAGCCGGATGCACGGATTACTTGTCCAAACCGATCGACAAAACATTGATGCTGAAAAAAGTTTCGGAGATATTGAAAACGCTGTAGCCATAGGGATTTCGAATTTATCATGACCCAGATCACGAGTGACGAACAGCGTCTGAGGATCGCAGTGTCCTTAGCGGGCATGGCGTTACTGGAAATCGATTATCGTACCGGCACCGTCACAGCCGATCAGCGAGCCGCAGAATTTTTCGACGTGCCTTCGGGCATCGCTGTCCCGGCGGAAATCATCCGAAATCGTTTTCATCCCGAGGATCGTGCTGACATCGAAGGTCGGATCAAGGCGTGCTTGAATCCCGAGGGGAGCGGCCAGTTCACGATGGACCACCGCATCGTTTCGTCTGACGGAAGTATTCGATGGTTGAACGTTTGTCAACAAGTTTTTTTCGACAGCGGTCAGCCGATTTCCGGATTACTTGCCGCGGTCGACATCAGTGATCGCAAGGCCGAAGAACAGCAAACTCGGCAATTGCACGAAACTTTTCGACAAGTCGTCGAGGACAACCCCTTCGGCGTCTACGTGATCGATGACGAGTTCAAAATCCGCTATGTCAGCGAGGGTGCCAAGGAAAATTTTTCGGCATTGACGCCGATCGTCGGGCGTGATTTGGCGGACGCGTTGCGGAGGATTTGGCCCGAACCGTTCGTCAGTGAAGCCATCTTTCGGTTTCGGCAGTGTCTCGAAACGGGTCGCCCCTACGTCGCACCACTGTTGATCGAACAACGCGTCGATCGACAGATCACCGAAGCCTACGAGTGGAAAATCAAACGGGTCACATTGCCTGGGAATCGATACGGCGTTGTCTGCTACTACTACGACGCGACCGAACGAAAAAGATGGGAGCAGTCACTTCGCGAAAGCAGCGAACTCGTTCAGACGATCGCCGAAAACTCGACCGAAGCGTTGCTCATGATGGACGCGTCGGGCCGCGTGATTTATTGCAACCAAGCCTGGATCGACATGACCGGGTTTGATCGCGAAGAAATGAAGTCGACTCCGCTGCATGAATTGGTTCATCATCATCATTCCGACGGGCGACTTTTTCCGCTATCGGAATGTCCGATCGACAAGGCTTTGCCCAAAGACAGTCAGGTTCGCCACCACGAAGACTTGTTTTTCCGAAAAGACGGCAGTTCCTTCGATGTCCTCTATTCGGCCCGACCGATTTACCGTGACGGCAAACCGTACGCGACGATCGTCGAAGTCCGTGACGTGACGGAACAGAACGCGGCGAAGCGTGAATTGATCGAAGCGAAGCAGTTCTTGGAAGCCGCCCTCTCGGCGACCGGACTGGCCGTTTGGTCGTGGGATCTGAAATCTGATCAGGTTCGGTCCGGACAAGATTTGCGTGCCATGTTTGGCATGACGCCGGACACGCCCATGCTGGCCAACGAGTTTATCGATGGTGTGAACGGAACGGATCGCCCAAAAATCGAGAACGCTTTCCGAGAGGCGATCGACGCCGGATCTTTCTTCGATGAAGAATATCGCGTCGATTGGCTCGACGGATCTCAGCGATGGTTGCACACCCTTGGGCGATATGTTCACGATCTCGACGCGTTCCTCGGCGTTGTCGCGGACGTGACGGAGCGTAAAGACGCCGAGATCAAGATTCGCGAAAGTGAGCTGTACTTTCGCAACATGGCGGACGCAGCACCGGCGATGCTGTGGATCACTGACCGTGACCACATGTGTACGTACCTGTCCCGATCTTGGTACGAATTCACTGGCCAAATCGAGTCCGACGCCATGGGACTGGGGTGGACGGATGCGACCCATCCCGAGGAAAAGGAACGTGTCAGTCAGGAATTTCTATCGGCCGCCCGCGGTCACAAAAATTTCATCGGCGAGTATCGGCTTCGAACCGCCAACGGAGAACACCGTTACGTCGTCGATCTGGGCCGACCCCGCTTCGACCAAGCCGGAAAGTTCGCCGGCTACATCGGCTGCGTCATCGATATCCACGAGAGACGTTTGGCCGAGAATACGATGCGAGCCAGCGAAAGTCGATTACGATTGGTCGCCGAGGCGACGGGATTTGGAACCTACGACTATGACGCGGCGAAAGATTTTTTGCTTTGGTCACCAGAGCTTTACCAGATTCTCGGCTACAGCGAAGACGTCGTTCCCAGGCTGGCCTCGGTTCGTCGACTCGTTCACCCCGACGATTTGCCCCGTTTCGAATTCATCATGGCCGATGCCCGTCGGCTGAACGGTCCTGATCGGTACCATGACGAGTACCGAATCATTCGTGACGACGGCGAAACGCGGTGGATCGTCGATACCGGTCAAGTGATCCGCGAAGGTGACAACGGCCGGCGTCGTTTGCAGCGGGTGGTCGGCATGATGCAGGACATTACCGAGCGGAAACACTTCGAACAGTCCTTGCAAAAGGCCAAAGAATCGGCCGAAACCGCCAACCGGTCGCGGGGTGAGTTTCTGGCGAACATGTCGCACGAGATCCGCACGCCGATGGCCGCGATCCTGGGTCATGCCGACATTTTGAAGGATCACTTAACAGATCCGGACAACGTGCAGGTCGTCGAAACGATTCGTCGAAACGGCAACTTTTTGTTGAACATCATCAACGACATCTTGGACTTGTCGAAGATCGATGCCGGTAAGCTTGAAATCGAGCGGTGTCCGGTCCGTCCCGATGCCATCGTCGGTGAAATTCGTTCGCTGATGGACGTCCGAGCGTCCGAGAAGAAACTGCCGCTGAACGTCTCTTTTCGAAGCCCGGTTCCCGAGACCGTTCAAACCGACCCGGTGCGTCTGCGTCAGGTGCTGCTGAACTTGGTCGGAAACGCGATCAAGTTCACCGACGAAGGCGAGGTTTGTTTGCAAATCGATTTTGATGAATCCGAAAATCGCCTGATTTTTGACATCATCGATACCGGCATGGGGATACCTCGCGACAAACTCGATACGTTGTTCGAACCGTTCGCTCAAGTCGATAGTTCATCGACGCGATCATTCGGCGGCACCGGATTAGGATTGACGATTTGTCGGCGACTTGCCGAAGCGCTCGGCGGTGCGATCACCGTCGAAAGCGAACTCGGAAAAGGCAGCCGATTCACCCTCACGATGCCTGCGGAGAAGCCGGGGCAATTGATCCGACCCAACCTGGCCGTTGCGCCACCGGCGGACACGCCGCAGCAAGACGTTCGCCTTTCCGCCAGCGTCTTGGTCGTCGATGATCGTCGCGACATTCGATATCTCGCTCAGCATTTCATCGAGAAAGCCGGCGGCACCGTTCATACTGCCACCAACGGCCAAGAAGCGATCGATTTCATGGAATCCGATCGATCACCGGAAATCGACGTGATTGTGATGGACATGCAAATGCCGGTGATGGACGGTTACGAAGCGGCAACCCGACTGCGCCGTCGCGGCTGCAAACTTCCGATCATCGCCTTGACCGCAAATGCCATGAAAAGCGACCGTGACGAATGCTTGGCCGCCGGCTGCACCGACTACACGACCAAACCCCTCGATCGCCGCAAGCTGATCCGGATGATCGAGGAACTCGCAACGTGACGATCGACATCGAAACGCGTCCCCCTGTCATCCCATCAGTTGGAATGCGATGAGCGCGAAGGTTGCAAGAGTGATGCAGATCGATGCGACCGCCAGGATTCCGTCGTGAGCCAGCATCGCGAGCGCGAGGATAACAATGGCGGCACCCGCCAAGTTCGCGCTGAAGGGGATGAATTCCAGCACCGGTGTGCTCATCGCCACCAAGATCGCGGCGACCGCCAAAACCACGACGGTGGCATGGCTCATCATCCATTCCAGTCGAGGTGTCGCTATGAAATCGATCCAGCCCGCAGGTCGTCGGAGCCATCGGATCATCGATTCGACACGACGGCTCCTGATTTTCTGACGCGCCATCCAACTCGGGATCCACAGGTGTTCCCGACGGATAAGCATCTGGATGGATGACAGGATGACGATCGCCCCCAAAAAGACCGGCACACCGGGAATGTCGGCCGGGCCGGGGACCAACATGATCAATCCGGTGATCAGTAACAACGCCGCGAAGGAGTGTCGTCCGATTGCGTCCATCACCTGTCCGAATTCGAGCGACTCGTTGTCTTTGGCGACTCCTGCGATTTGATCGAGCAGGTTGGATACGGGAGTCTCATCGCCGCGGGTCATGCTACTGTCCGCTCGGCTGATACGATTCACTGAGCAAAACCACTTTGCCTCGATCAACGCCCTGTTCGACGCGGCGATGAGCTTGGGCGATTTCGTGCATCGGATAGCGACGATCGATCGTGACTTTCAACTTGCCCGACTCGTAAAGCCCGATCAGTTCACGCAGATCATCGGCGTTGGGTTTCGCCAGCATGACCTTGCCCGACTTTGACAAGGGCCAAGTCAGGGCTGTCATCAACATTCCTTTCAAGTTCGGTTCCGTGGAAACGTAGCGACCGCCTTTGTTCATCACGTCGCGGGCGTCACGGTACCTTGCTTTGCCCGCAACATCAAAAACGATGTCCCAGCTTTCCTTTGAATCCGTGAAATCGGTCACTGTGTAGTCATGGAAACGATCGGCCCCGAGCGACAAGCAAAATTCTCGGTTGTCTCCGCTGGCCACGGCGTCGACGTGACAGCCGTGGGCCTTGGCGATCTGCACCGCGAACATGCCGACGCCGCCGCTGGCCCCGTTGATCAATACGTGATCGCCCGGCGTCATCTTGCCGTGGTCGCGCAGCGATTGCAGAGCCGTCGTGCCGGCAAGTGGCATCGCGGCAGCCGTGTCGGTGGGCAGGGAGTCGGGCAGCTTGGCTACCGAATCGACGACGCACGCCGCGTAGTCCGCACAGGCACCACCACGAAGGGAAGGGAGGAACGCCATCACACGATCACCGACGCGGAGAGGCGAATCGGCCGCACAATCGACGACGATGCCGGCGACATCGTAGCCCGGAACCCGGGGAAAACCGCCGGGCAAAAGACGTTTCATCTGACCACTTCGCAGTCGGTAATCGATCGGATTCACACCGGACGCCCAGACCTCGATCAAGACTCGGCCCGGAAGCCGCTTGGGCAACGGAACCGTTCCCACGCGGAGCACGCTCGCGTCGCCGTAGCCGTCATAGACCATCGCCCGCATGGTCGCCGACGGGCGAGACACGGTCTCCGTCGGTTTCGTCTCAGCCGACACTCTCAATCCCATGAATTATCTCTGACTCGATCCCACACCGACGGCTTTCGATGCGAGTTGAACCACAGGGTCGCCACGGTGACTCCCAGTGCGACGCCGGCAACGAAGCTGGTCATCACGGACTCGGTCGGGCGATTGGCGATACACTCGCTGGGATGCATCAAGGCGAACCTGGTAGATTCCCCTGCCTGGTTCAGCCTGTCTTCGGTCGCCTGGGCCACTTGGTCAATGACCGAACCGTCCGGCGCGAACTCTCCGACGACTGATTCAATTTCCTCGTCACTCGCCTCGACACGAGGCTTGACGAATTCGGTGATCGCTCGGGAATCGTCCGGACATTGGTCCAATTGCTCTCGGCTGAGGTGCGGCCATCGCCGGGTGATCGCCTCGCGTACCCGTTCCCAATCCGCACGGTGGGCTGAAGCTTTGTCGGTTGTTCTTGTTTCGATTGGAGGATTCATGATTTTCATTCCTTCGTGAATGCCAGTGGCTTGGGGTGCCCGATTGTGTCGGGGGAGCGAACGGCGTGCCAAAAAAGCGATGTCAGATCGCCACGCGGGCCGCAAGCCGTGGTGGGTCGATGATGACGCCCTTATCGCGGCATGAAGATTGCACTGGACGCTTCTCAACCAGGTGTTCTTCATGTTGCGATGCCCCAAAACGACCGATCTTCCCGCGACTTCTGCGACCGTGTTGGTCGTCGATGACACCGCCTCGGCGAGGTACTTGGTCACCAAGACGCTTGACGACCTAGGGTTCACCACGCTGATCGCGGCCGACGGTGCCGCGGCGTTGTCAAGCGTTCGCGACTATCATCCCGACGCGATCGTGACCGACCTGGAAATGCCCGGCATGGACGGAGAACGGCTGATCGAAAAACTGCGAAGCAGTGCACACGGCTGGATCCGCGGTTTGCCGATCATCGTTTGCAGTTCCAAAACGGATGCCAAGACTGTCGGCAAACTCAGGCAGTTGGGGGTCGACGCGGTCGTCCCCAAACCCGTCGATCGGCGACTGCTGGCCGAGGAAGCGTTGAGACTTTTCAACAAGACCTGAGTAAGTCAATTCCGCAAAGCAATGACGAAGCGTTTCGTCCGGAACGATGACCGGATCAATGATGATCAGGCTTCTCCGCATGAATGATCGTCGCCGTGACCATCGACCCGAACAGGAACGGGTGATCGTCGGACGACCTCCGGCGACGAATTCGGAAAATCACCGGAGGATCCCGTAGGCTTCACGCACCAGGGCCTCGCCGTGGGTTCGCTCCAGCCTGCGGATGGTGAAATGGGCACGCGCCAGGTCTTGATAGTGATCGATGAAGTAACTGTTGATCAGCGCCCCGCCGAGGGCTCCGATCACCGGGATCGCCTGGGCGGCGATTTTTTCGCTGACGACGACGCCGAACCGTTTTCCGATTTGGGCCACCAACTTTACGAGCGGTGGAGCAGCCTTGTCGGCCATGCCGTTCTTCAAAATGTACTGCGAAGCTTCGCGAATTTGCTTGGCCATCGCCGCACGCACGGCGAAATAACCGAACTCGGTATCGTCATCGACGGCGGCTTGGTTGCCCGGATCGAGAGCAAAGACTTGCAAGCAAGCCAGTCGGGACTCCACGCCCGACAGGTCCTCACCCTCGCTCCGCGCGATGTCGGCAACGCTCCGTAGAATCAGGACAGTCGACACGGGCAACTCCGCCGCGATGGTCGCGCCGCCGAACGCACCGCCGGCCGCGCCGGCCACCCCGGCCAGCAATTTGTGGGTCAACAACTTGGGCTTGCCGGTCGACGCGGAGTCGTCGCCGAGCGTCCGCATCGCGACATCCAGGGCCACCGTCAATGACTTGTCGATCGCCATGTACAACGTCTTTTCCGCCGCCTCGGGCAACATCTTCAGCGACGCCGTGATCGGAGCCCCCATCAATTCGGTCAGCCGATCGGCGATGCCGTGATGTTCCAAAATCCGCTTGGCATCTCTCAGCTCCGCCAACGCGTCGTCGGAAAGCTTGCCTTGCAGTAAATCGTTCGTGTCTTCCGTCATCGGTTTTCCTATTCGTTGCCGTCCAGAGGCGGGGGGAGTTCGTAGACCGCGTAGGTCGAATTTTCTTCCGGAGCGGTCGGATAGAGCCTAACCAGGGGAAGGTTCTGACCACAAATCCGCCGGTCCGCCAACAGGTAGCGGACCCCGTAATCCCGTCGATATTCGCGCAGCTTGGCGTACTGAATCGTGACCCGCATCATTCCGAGTCGTCGCGGAAACACGTCACCGAATCGTCTTGACCACTGGACCAACGACGCGGCGTCTTGCGGCACGTCTTTGAAATTGACGACTTCGGCGCGCTGGGCGTACCATTTGAACGTCTGCTGATGCCGCGGCGTCAAAAAAACTTCGGACGTCGGCGTGCTGTTTCGAATGAAGTCACAGACTTTCAACCAGTCCTGGTAGACGGCTCGCTGCACGGCGATCGGCACGTCTTTGTCGTATCCGAGCAGTCGGTTGCTGGCCGACGGAGGCACGCCGAGGCGAGTCCGCTCGATGGTCGAAGACACAAACATCATCAGGGTGACGCCAAACACGACCACGCCGATCAGTGTTCCCGGTCGGCGTACCGTCGACGCATCGCCACGACCGTCGATCCACGCGGCGATCAGTCGCACCGATGCCAGGGCCAACAGCAGCGGAACCATTACGTCGGTCAAACGGAACCAATAATAACGAAGCAGGCGGGCTACCCAATCTGAATCCAGTCCCGGCGCGAACCCGATCACGAGTCCGACGCCCGCAATCAGAACCGTTCCGCCGACGAACAAGACCAGTCGCTGCCAGGCCGACCGGTCACCCATCGTCCCGTCTGCATCATTCGTCCCGTCTGCATCGATCGTCGCGGCAAGCCGGAGCATCCATGCGGTCACCGTCGCGGCAACGATCAAGACAAAATGACGAACGAACCAGACCGCCGGAAAGGTGGACGGCAACAGGTGATGAGCGATTCGAAAGAACACGTACGTCCGAGCCGACGTGATCGCTTGATCGGCCGAGACGCCCATCGTCAATGCGATCGCGGGAATCAATCCGAACAGCGAAAGCCCACCGCCGATGAACAAACCAGGAGACAAGAATCTTCGCCAAGCCGACCGCTCGTGCTTCGAAAAAGCCTCGGTCATCAGCCACGCGAACATGCCGGCGACCACGCACCAGCCACCGACCAAAATGTGAAAGGCCGCCGCCGCGCCGAACCAAATCCAAGCCGAACTCCAGCGACCGCGTAGCATCGCCGCCAAGCCCAACATCGCCAAACCGTAAGCGGGGATCTTCGCTTCGGTGCCCCCGAACACCCATTCGCCGGCCAGATTCCCGTATTCGATCCCGGCCGCCCAAATGACCAGCACACCGCAGGCGGCAAAAGGCATTCGAATCAAAGTGTGACAAACCCGCTGCAGACCGACCGCGATCATCGACCATCCCACGAACCGGGCGATCCAAGCCGTCGTCGTCAGCGAAAAAAACTTCGTCAACCAACCGAACATCAAATAGTACGTCGTGTGTGCCTTGCCCGACGACGCAAAAAGGTCCCGGCCGCACCAATCGGGATCCCAAAAGTTCTTGGCCTTCACCAAATAATGAGCTTCGTTGACCATCGGCGGCAGATCGCCGGCATAGGCAAAGATCAACAACAACAGGCAAGCGAACTCGCCCCAACACTGACGCCGCGGTCGGCGGATCCGTTCGTGATCCGGGGTGTTCCTATCGGCCGACATCAGCGCACCCCTCGGTCCGACGCGAGGTTCAAGATTCTCTCCGCCGCCACGGTGGCGGGATTCGCGACGCAGCGAATCCGATCGGCGTGCCGTCGAAGCCGGTCGGTTTCCACGGGCGAAGCGTCACCGAGCAACCGCCGCAAAACGCCGGCCAAATCGCGATCCTTACGAAGCCAAACGCCGCAGCCGATTCGCTCCACCCGCGCGGCGTTGTCGAACTGGTCATAAGCCATCGGCCGAATGACTTGCGGGATTCCCGCGGCCAACGCCGCGGAAGTCGTGCCGATGCCGCCGTGATGCACGATCGCCGCACAGGAGGGCAACAGTCGGCTCAGCGGCAGGTACGTGGCTGTCCGGACGACGGCAGGCAAGTTCGCCGGAAAGTTCTCCTCGTGGGTGCTCAACAAAAGGCCGGGATGATTCAGCCGGACACAAGTTCGCACGGCGGCATCAAAAAAACGCCGGCAGTGATGATGAGCGGTTCCCGCGGTGAACACGATCGGCCGGGTCGAAACCGAAGCCGCTGAATCAAAATCATCTCCGGCGATATCCTCGCACGGAAAACCGAGCGTTTCCAACTGCGGGTATTTTGACACCCAAGCGTCGGCGAACCAGGACGGATACATTGCCAAGATGCGATCGGGCGACAGCCACCAGTGGTGAAAAATTCGCCTCGCGACAGGCGCACCGTTTTGCTTCTGAACACGATGAACCGCCGGCCCCAGGACGGGATCCAAGACGAACTTGTCGCCCGCCCAGTAAGCGGCCCGGACCAGCCACGCCGGGCGCGTCGGCTGTCGCCGCAGCAACCGTGGCGGATGAATTTCGTCGCGCAGCATCGACGGTGCCAAGTGAATATCGACCAAAGGCACATCGTCGCGGTGTTCGCGAAACAGACGCGACGCCAAATCCAAAGGATGCGACACCAGCACGGTTTCACCGAGTCGATGATGTTTGTCGATGACTTGTTGGTGTCGCTTGATCAACGGCACCGCGACGCCGTCGAGCAATCGGCGGACACCGCCAAACGCGGTCCAGACACGACGGTCACTGAGCAACTGATCAAATTCCTGTCGGGAGACGATCGTTTCGCTCTGCAATCCGGCCGCTTCGGCAAGCGGGACGTAGGGCTCCGCCAGCGAGATCACGACGTCGCAACCGCGGAGTCGCAATTCTCGGCCGATCGCAATCATCGGGTTCACATCGCCCCGGGAACCGGGGGCCGACAGAATCGCCAGGGTCAACGTTTGATTCCGTATTCTGTGATCTTGCGGTACGCCGTGGCACGACTGATGCCGAGCAACTTTGCGGCCGTCGGCACACTGCCGCCGGACTTCTGCAAGGCTTGCCGGATCAATCGCTTTTCCCATTCGTCGATACGGAGCGTGTCCAGTCGACTGACGCCGGCATCGCGGAGTCCGAGATCGTCTTCGCGAATCATCGGGTCATCGGCCATGACGACGGCGCTGTCGATCACATTGCGCAGCTGGCGGACGTTACCGGGCCAAGCGTAAGTGTGCAGGTTTGATCTCGCGTTCTCGGACAATTGCAAATTCAAGCGTCCGTGTTGGCGACAGAAATGCTGGAAGAAGTGATCGATCAACAGTCCTATATCCTCGTCGCGATCCCGCAGCGGCGGCACCGAAAGTTCGAACACGCTCAAACGGTAGAACAGGTCCTCGCGAAATTTGCCTTCGCGGACGAACTCCGCCAGATCACGATTCGTCGCCGCGATGACACGGACGTCGACCAAGACTTGTTCGGTCGCGCCGACCGGCAGAAAAGGGTGGCCTTCCAGAATGCGAAGCAATTTCGCTTGGCCTTCCAAGGTCAGCTCCCCGATTTCATCCAAGAACAACGTGCCGGTGTGAGCCTGTTGAAACCAGCCGACGTGATCCTTGTCCGCGCCGGTGAACGATCCTTTCTTGTGTCCGAACAATTGGCTTTCGATCAGGTCGTGCGGGATCGCCGCGCAATTGACCGTCAGCATCGGCCGTTCATTTCGCGGACTGGACCGATGAACGGCACGGGCAACCAGTTCTTTCCCGCTACCGGATTCACCGCGG
>Ga0102938_10000780_pt1 | contig 23898 bp, 21 predicted proteins | sample SalPonR2_B_D2_MG_FD_84516 | JGI IMG/M metagenome (GOLD analysis project Ga0102938, IMG submission 84516) | Salt pond soil microbial communities from South San Francisco under conditions of wetland restoration - Salt Pond MetaG R2_B_D2_MG | ecosystem: Environmental > Aquatic > Marine >... | reverse complement strand
GCTCCGCCAGCGGCGCATCCCGCGTCTCGGGCTCGCCGCCTGGCCGGTCCTCACCGACGCCCGTCGCTCGTGACGGACGGCCCATCGGGATACGGTCGGCAGCATGTCCGGTGATCACCGCTACCGGTCCGGCGAGCGTCTCCCGGTCGAGGTGCTCGTCTTCGACGTCGACCCCGAGCACGTCGACGACTTCCTGGAGGTCGACCACGAGGTCTGGACACTGGGCGAGGCCGAGATCACCGGAACCGACCACATCCCGTTCCTGTCGAAGGAGGTGTGGCTCGACGACGCCCACCCGGGACGGATCGTCCTGATCTTCGTGTGGGAGTCGATCGAATCGTGGCGCGAGGTCGGCGAGGAGCACCTGCAACGAGAGCTGCAGGCACGTTTCGACGCCCGCTTCCCGCATCGCGTCACGCTGCAGCGGGCGTTCCACGAGGAGTCGGACTTCGGCATCCATCGCGTCAGCCGGTTCGAACGGGTCGACGACTGACGATCGGCTGGGCCACCGGTACGCCGTCGTCGACCGTCAGCGGACTGCAGGTGCGGCGAGTCAGTTCGGCGGGTGGAAGACGGCGAGGCCGGTCGCCGGGTCGAAGAAGTGCAGCCGGTCGGCGGGGATCCTGAGGTGGAGCACGGTGCCTGGCCGCGGCGCCGGACCGCGGGCGACACAGTCGACACGGACATCGTCGGCGGTCGACGCGTTGACCGTCGCCTGGTAGCCGATCGACTCGGTCGTCATCACGATCACCTCGACGCTGTCGTCGCTGCGAGCACCCGCCACGAGATCCTCGGGGCGCACACCAACCACCACGTCGCGCCCGTGGTACGCATCGACCTCGGTGGTGTGCACCGGCACCCAGCGGCCGAGCACACGAACCCGCCTGATCCCGGCGCTCGCGTCGACCCGCCCCGTCACGATGTTCATCGGCGGCTCGCCGAAGAACCTGGCCACCTCGACCGTTGCCGGCCTGCCGTAGGCGTCGGCCGGGGTTGCGTACTGCTCGAGGCGGCCCTCGAAGAGCACGGCGATCCGATCGCACATCGCCATCGCGTCGTGCTGGCTGGCGGTCACCAGCAGCGAGGTGAGCCCACGCTCGTGGTGGAGCCGCACGATCTCGCTGCGCAGCCGGAGCCGGACCTGATCTTCCAGGAACGCCAGCGGCTCGTCCATCAGCAGAGCGACCGGTGCGCCGATGACCGCCCGCGCCAGTTGGACGAGGCGGCTCTGTCCTGCGGACAGACGGCTCGCCTGCTGATCGAGCAGGTGCTCGATGCCGAGCTGGCCGGCCTCGCGTTGCAGCCGACGGTCGATCTCGGCGACCCTGAGGCCGTTCTCGCGCAGCTCCAGCGGCATGCTGATGTTGCGGGCCGCCGACAGATGGTTCAGCAGCTGGTTCTGCTGGGTCACCAGGCCGAAGTGACGCTCACGCGGGTCGAGGTGGGTGATGTCGCGTGTGCCGAGCCGCACCCGCCCCGACGTCGGCACCTCGAAGCCGGCGAGCATCCGCAGCACCGTGCTCTTGCCGCACCCCGACGGCCCGACGAGCCCGACCAGTTGCCCGGCCGGGATGGGAAGGTCGAGGTGGTCCACCGCCGGAGCCGACCCCGGCCACGTCTTGGTCACGTCGTCGAGGACCATGTCCTGCACGACCGTCGAGATTACGCCCACACCAGGGAGGCCTGCCTCCCCAGCCGTACACACGGTTGCACCCTGGCCGCTCTCCCGTCGCGTGGTCAGACTCATCCCATGACCCCGAGATCCACCACCCGCCCACTGCGCCTCGCCGCCGCCGTGATCGTGGGGACGCTGGCCATCGCCGCATGCGGCGGTGCCGACGACGCCGACGACGACGCCGACGTCTACGACATCGACCTCTTCGACGCACCCGACGAGACGATCGATCGGCTGCACGACGACGGCCGGGACGTGATCGAGCAGATCCCCGACCTGGTGGACGTGTTCGACTTCGCCGTGAACGAGCAGTGCGTGAAGTACGACGAGTGCGACGTGTACGCGCCGTTCGTCCGGGCCGGCAAGCCGGTGTTCGGGGCCGAGTACTCCGACGACGCTGTCAGCGACCCCGAGCGGGCCTGCTCGACGGCCGCCGACGCCGGCATCAGCGCCCTGATCCTCCCCGTGGAGCTCGACGGTTCGTTCCGCATCGCGTGCTGACCGACGGCCGGCTACTCCCCGAGCCACATCAGGACGGCCGTGACACGCCGGTGCGCGTCGTCGTCCTCGGCGAGGTCGAGCTTCGAGAAGATCGAATTGATGTGCTTCGAGATCGCCCGAGGCGAGAGGACGAGACGCTCGGCGATCGCCGCGTTGTTCACGCCTTCCGCGACGAGACCGAGCACATCGCGTTCGCGCGGGGTCAACCGGTCGATGGCCGAGGGTTGGGCCGACCTGGCCGAGACGAGCACCTCCACCACACGCGGGTCGATCACCGAACCGCCGTCCGCCACGGTGCGGATCGCCCGCTCGAGTTCGCTCGGCGACACCCGCTCCTTCAGGAGGTAGGCGAGGCGGTCGGAGCCGTGCTCGAACAGCGACAACACGTAGGCCGGCTGGGAGAACTGGGACAGCACCACGACACCCACCTCGGGCCGCTCGCGGTGGAGGCGCAACGCGGCGACGATGCCCTCGTCGGTGTGGGTCGGCGGCATGCGGATGTCGGTGATGACGACGTCGGGCTCGAACGCGGCGACATCGGCGAACAGTTCGTCGACCGACTCGGCCTGGGCGACGAGATCCATGCCGCCGAGCGAACCGACGATCGCCGCCAGTCCTTCCCGGATGAGGACGCTGTCGTCCGCGAGCACGATGCGGAGATCCCTCATCGGCCTCAAAGGTAATCGGACGGTCGACGGGGTCGCCTACGGTCTCGGCGTGGACGCGGGTGGTGACGTTGCGGACCGAGCAGCCGGCGACCACGAGTTGCACACTGCAGCCAACGTCGGACGGTTCGCGCGCGTCGATCTGGTCGGCGGCGCGATCGCGCTCGTGGCCGTCATCGGGGTCAACGCGCTCGTCGTCCGCAGCGGCCTGTTGTGGATCGTTCCCGCTGCTCTGATCGTCTGCGTCGGGTGTCTGACCGTCGCGGTGCGCATCGCCGATCACGGGCGGCCGCTCGCCGCGATCGCTCTGGTCACGGCGGGGCACTGGACCCTCGCCCTCGTCGTACCGATCGCTCTACCCTTTCTCTGGCCCATCGTCGTCCTCGTCGCCGTGATCCCGCTCGTGCTGGCCGCACCCCACGTCCCGCTTCGTGTCCTGGTCGGGATGATCGCCGGCGCAGCAGCGGTGTCGGCGGCTGTCGCCGTGATCGGGCTGGACGCAGACGACCGGGGCGCCGTGCCCGACATCGCCGACGGCCTCGAACTCCTCATCGTCGTCGTCGCGCTCACCCTGCTGATGGTGCCGATCGCGCTCGTGGTCTGGCAGGACAACCGCAGCCAGCGACGGACACTCGACGAGGCACTGCTGCTCAACGACGAGCTGGCGAGGTCGCGGCGGCGCATCGTCGAGGCCGGCAACGACGCCCGACGCCGGATCGAACGCGACCTGCACGACGGCGCACAGCAGCGGCTCGTCGCGCTGGGCATGCGCATGCGAGCGCTCGAAGCGCAACTCGCAGACGCGGGCGGCACCTCGCCCGAGCTGGCGGCGGGTCTGACCGGACTGATCGGCGAGGTCGACCGGACACTCGACGAGCTGCGTGACCTCGCACACGGGGTCTACCCCTCCGTCCTGTCGACCCACGGCCTCGGCGCCGCCTTCGCCGCCGTGGCCCAGGGCTCGCCGGATCGCGTGGTCGTGCACGGCGGCGACCGCAGCGGCAGCAGGCCCGATCGCTCAACGGAGGAAGCGCTCTACTTCACCGGCCTCGAGGCGATCGCCAACGCCACCAAGCACGCCCCCGACAGCCTCGTCGAGGTGTCCGTGGCGGCGAATGTCGACGAGGTGGTCGTCACCGTCCGCGACGACGGACCCGGCTTCGACCCGATCGCCGTCGGCGACAGCACCGGGTTGTCGAACATGCGTGACCGGGTGGCGTCACTGGGCGGCCGCCTCGCCATCGAGTCGGCCGTCGGCGCCGGGACGACCGTCACGGCCCGAGTTCCCGTCCGGTAGAGGGGAGGCCAGCCTCCCCTCCGAGACACCACCGGGGCTGGTCGAAGGACGCCGGCGACTCGTTCAGAGTCGATGCCATGAGCACGACATCACGTTTCCTCACCCGACCGATCACCCTGCGCCTCACCGGAGCGGCCGTGGCCACCATGTTCCTCGGCGCTGCCTGCACCGGCACGACGACGCCGTCGGCCGCACCCCAGCCACCGCCGATCGAGACCGTCGCAGCGGCGGGACCGGAGCCCGTTGCCGGACCCCAACCCATCCCCGAGCCCGTTCCCGAGCCGACACCCGCACCCCAACCGACACCCGTCCCTCAACCCGCACCGCAGCCCACACCCGCACCCCAGCCTGCCCCCCAACCGACACCCACACCGCCTCCCGCGCCCGCACCCGCACCGGCGCCGCCACCCGAGCCCGAGCCCGAGCCGGAGCGCCGGCTCATCGTGATCGATCTGATGCCGCAGCTGGAGTTCGACGGGGCCGGTTCGCCGGCCGACGGCGCCGGCGGATCGGGCGAGGCCCGCAGGATCGCCGGCTCCGTGACCGGGGTACGGTCGTTCGCCCATCACGGATACAACGGCTACGGCACCGCCTCGGCCGCCCTCGTCGCCACCATCGACGCTGACGACCACCTCGCCGACCTCCCCGACTCGGTGATCGGATTCGACGTGGCGATCGACTGGTCGGCCGCCGCCTCGGGCGTCCTCGAGCACCCGTGGGATCGCACGGCGTCCTTCCGGCTCTTCACCACGGTCGAACGCAACGACGTCGACGGCGGCTTCGTCGACGAGGACCTGCGAATCCATGTCGACGAGTACCGCGAGGGCGACGACGACAAGCCGTTCTCCGAGCCCCGGTTCGACGGCGGCGGGACGATCACCACGAGCCTGACGCCGGACACTCCGACGCTGGAGTTCCGCCTGACGGGTACCTGCTCGTCGTCGAGCGGCCCGATGGCCTTCGCACTCCTCAACGAGGGCTCCTGCGATTTCGTCGACCAGGGCTCGATCGAGCTGCGCAACCTGACGGCGACGCTGACACCGATCTTCGAGACCACCGACTGAGCTCCTCCTCCACCTCCGGTGGCGACCCGTTCACGAGCGGGTCAGCCGGCGGTGGGTTCGAGCACGAACACACGGATCTGCCGGTGACTCGCACGCTCGCGGTACTTGCCGTAACCCGGGTAGATCGTCGCCGCGATGTCGAACGCCTCGTCCGCCTCGGAGTCGGTCGCCCGTCTCGCCGTGACGGCCACCGACCGATCACGGTGGGCAACGGTCGCAGCAGGATCTGCCTGGAGGTTGTACACCCATCCGGGAGTGGCCTGCTGGCCGTAGTTCGAGCCGATCACGGCGAGGCTGTCCCCCATCGGGATCCCGACCAACGGCATCGAGCGTGGCTGTCCGCTCTTCGCACCGGTCGTCGTCAGCATGATCACGGGAAGGCCGGCCAGGAGACCGGGAACCGTGACGCGGCCGTCGGTACGGCGGTACAGGATCTTGTCGACGGGATACAGGGTCCGCTGGAACGCCCAGGCGCCGGGACGGCTCGAGGCGATCCGCTGCGTGAGCCGCTGCGCTGCGTTGGCCGGCTTCAGCTCGTAGTCGAGCTCTCGGAGCACACCCATCAGAACCCTCCCCTGTGCCATTCGTCGTCGGCAGCCGACGACGACCCTCGTCAGGATAGGTCGCCTGCGAGCGGCGACGGACGAATAGGTTGGGGACATGCGCCTGGGGGTGGCGATCGACGTGCATGCGACGGCCCGTACCGCGGACGAGGTCTCGTGGAGGCACGTGCGCGAGCAGGTGCTCACCGCCGAACTGCTCGGACTCGACCTCGTGGTGCTCCCCGACCATCTGTCGTACCGCGCCGGCGGACAGGGCGACTACGCACTGCCTGACGAAGCGGTCGGGGTCCGTGAGAGCCTGGTGGAAGCGGCTGCGCTCGCCGCCTCGACCACCAGGATCGTCATCGGCCACTCGGTGATCAACGCTCCGTACCGCACCCCGACGATGCTCGCCCATGTCGCGGCCACGCTCGCCGACGTGTCCGGCGGTCGGTACTCGCTGGGAATCGGCGTGGGCAACAGTTTCGACTACGACCAGGTCGGCGTCGCCGCCGATGCCCGCGTCACCCGCTTCGCCGAGTCCGTCGAGATCGTGTCACGCCTGCTGCGCGACGGCCACGCCGACGTCGACGGCGCCTACTGGACCGCGGCTGCAGCCGACCTCGTGCTCGGGCCCGTCGAGAGCCACCGGCCACCCCTCGTGGTCGCGGCCGGCGGCCCGCGGACGATGGACGTCGCCGTCCGGTTCGCCGATGCGTGGAACGGGTTCTGCCCCACCGATCCGGACGGCACCGTTGCGACGGATCTGTTGGCGCAGCTCGACCGCTCATGTGCCGCCCATGGCCGCAACCCGGCATCGATCGCTCGCACGTTCGACCTCGGTGTGGATCCGATGGATCTGCAGAACGCCAGGGGCCGATCGATCGAGATGCTCGGTCGACTGGCGGAACTCGGCGTCGACGAGGCCCGCTGTTACGCCGTCTCCACGAGCACCCACGTCGCACGGCTCGAGGCCATCGAGGCCCTGGCCCAGATGGCGACGGAGATCTGACGCTCGGGAACCACTGCCGGGTCAACGGCCGCTGACGAGGCGGGCGGTCTGCTCGGCGATGGCGCGCTCCTCGTCGGTGGGGACGACGAGCACGGCGGTCGATGCGTCGTCCCGGGAGATCACCTGTGCCGAGCGCTCGTTGCGTCCCTCGTCGAGGGCGATGCCGAACACGCCGAGCCCCGCACACACGCGGGAGCGGACCACCGCGCTGTGTTCGCCGATGCCGGCGGTGAAGACGAGGGCGTCACAGCCGCCGAGCACGGCGACGTAGGCGCCGACGTACTTCCTGATCCGGTGGCAGAACACGTCGAGGGCCAGGTCGGCGGCCTCGTCACCGGCGTCGATCCGGGCCGTGATCTCGCGCACGTCGGAATCGCCGCACAACCCGAGCAGCCCGCTCGAACGGTTGAGGTCGGCCAGCACGTCGGCCTCGCTCCGCCCCGTCGCATCGGCGACGTGCGCAACGACGGTGGGGTCGACGTCACCCGAACGCGTCCCCATCACCAGGCCCTCCAGCGGCGACAGCCCCATCGACGTCTCGACACTGCGGCCGTGCTGCACCGCCGTCATCGACGCGCCGTTGCCGAGGTGGGCCACGATCAGGTCGAGCTCGTCGCGCGGTCGACCGAGCACGTCGGCGGCTCGCGCCGACACATGGTCGTGCGACGTCCCGTGGAATCCGTACCGGCGGACGCCGTGCTCCTCGTACCACGGCTCGGGAACGGCGTACCGGTAGGCCCACGGCGGCAACGTGCGGTGGAACGCCGTGTCGAACACGGCGACCTGGGGGACGGTCTCCCACGTCCGGCGGGCGGCCTCGATGCCCGCCAGGTTCGCCGGGTTGTGGAGCGGCGCGAGCGGAACGAGTTCGCGGATCGCCTCGACGACGGCATCGTCGACGACGGCCGGCTCGGAGAACACGTCGCCACCGTGCACCACCCGGTGGCCGATCGCCTCGACCGGCTCGTCGAGCTGCTCCACGTCGGCGACGACCTCGCGCAACGCCGACGCGTGGTCGCGGACCTCCTCGACGGCGCCGCCCCCCAGCCGTTCACCCGTGTCGGAATCGACCAGCTGGTACTTCACCGACGAGCTGCCGGAGTTGATGACCAGGACCCTCATCGTCGCCGCCTCAGGACCGTCCGGCACCGACCTGGATGGCGGTGATCGCGATCGTGTTGACGATGTCGGTGACGGTGGACCCGCGAGAGAGATCGTTGACGGGCTTGTTCAGGCCCTGCAGGATCGGGCCCACTGCGACCGCCCCGGCGGAACGCTGGACCGCCTTGTAGGTGTTGTTGCCGGTGTTGAGATCGGGGAAGACGAAGACCGTCGCATGGCCGGCGACGTCGCTGCCCGGCAACTTGCTGCGGGCCACGTCGAGGTCGACGGCGGCGTCGTACTGGATCGGCCCCTCCACCTTCAGGTCGGGCCGCAGCTCGCGCACCCGCTCGGTGGCTTCCCGGACCTTGTCGACGTCGGCGCCCGTGCTGGAGGCACCCGTCGAGTAGCTCAGCATCGCCACGCGTGGATCGATGCCGAACATCTCCGCCGTCTCGGCCGACGACGTGGCGATGTCGGCCAGTTGCTCCGCGTCGGGATCGGGGTTGATCGCGCAGTCTCCGTAGACGAGCACCCGGTCGGCGAGCAGCATCAGGAACACGCTGGAGACGATCGACGTCCCGGGCTTCGTCTTCACGAACTCGAGGGACGGGCGGATCGTGTGGGCCGTCGTGTGGGCGGCGCCCGACACCATCCCGTCGGCGAGGCCCTCGTAGACCATCATCGTGCCGAAGTAGCTGACGTCGGTCATGATGTCGTGAGCCCGTCGGACATCGATCCCCTTGTGGCCGCGCAGCTCGTGGTAGCGCTGTCCGAACCGGTCGAGCCATTGGTGATGCAGCGGATCGACCACCGGAACGTCGTGGAGGTCCAGTCCGAGGGCGGCGATCCGCTCGCTCACGGCGTCGGGATCCCCGAGCAGCGTGAGCTCGCACACCTGACGCCTCCGGATCCGGTCCGCGGCCCGGAGGATCCGGTCCTCGGTGCCTTCCGGCAGCACGATGTGAGCGCGTGCCGCCTTCGCCCGCTCGATGAGCTCGTACTGGAACATCACCGGCGTCATCACCTCCGAGCGGCCGATCTCGATCCGCTGCTCGAGCTGGTCGAGATCCACGTGCGCCTCGAAGTGGCCGAGCGCGATGTCGATCTTGCGTTGGTCACCGGCGGTGATCGCCCCCTCGACGGCGTTCGCACCGATCGCCGTGTCGAACGTGTCGGTCTCCACCGACATCAAGGGGATCGACCGACCGCCCGACATCCCGCCGATCAGCGCGACCACCCTCGGGTCGGGTCGGAGACCGCCGCTGAGCAGGACCCCGGAGACGCTGGGATAGGCCGCCGACGATCGCGTCATCGCCGCGGCGATGATCACGTCGGGCCGATCTCCCGGCGCGATGAAGACCGTGTCGTCGACCACGTGGTCGAGCACGTTCGGCACCGACATGGCGGCCACCTTGACGTGGCCGACCGGTCGGGTGAGATCGTCGGGATCACCGGCGACGAGGTCGGCGTCGAGCGCCGAGCGCAACTGCTCCAACGACGGCTGACGCAGCGTCGGTTCCTCGGCGATCGGCCAGACCGGGTCGTCGAGGTCGAGGCGGTCGAGTTCGTCGCCGAGCGGGTCGAGCACCCCCGGGTCGACCCGGTTGACGATGATCGCGGTGATCGCCTCGTCGCCGAGCGAGTCGCGTCCGACGGCGATGCGTTCGGCGATCTCCGGCGCGCTGCAGCGGTGCCCGTCGACGACGGCCACGACCGGCGCGCCGAGGTGCTGGGAGATCCGCGCGTTGACCTCCAGTTCGATCGGTGAGGAGGCTCCCGTGAAATCGGTGCCCTCGACGACGACGAAGTCGCTGACCGCCTCGATCTGCTTGTACCGCTCGACGATCCGCTCCATGCCCGCCCGCGCCGCTCGACCGGTGCGCTCGGCGGCGGTGAAGGCGTGGCCGATCCGCTCGTCGGGCAACTGGTACTGCGACCGGATCAACTCGAGGTCGTTGTCCGGGAGCCGTTGCACGATCGGGCGATAGAAGCCGACCCTCGACACCCGCCGCGACAGCAGCTCGACGAGGCCGAGCGCCACGATCGACTTGCCACTCGCAGGCCCCATGGCCGTCAGATAGACCGCGCCTGCCACGAGCCCGAGCGTAGCGGTCACGGCCGGGCTCGTCGCAGGGTCCTTCGGCGGATTCGAGCGCGTGAGGCGCGCGATGGCCGACCTGTCCGACAAGACTCGACTCATGACCGACGACGCGCTCCTCGACTCGGAACGATTCGCACAGCGCCACGCGGCGTCGGGCCGGTCCGGCCCGCTGGCGGTCGAACGGGAAGCACTGGGGAGCGACTACCGCGCCACGGGCTACACCACGAAGGCGCAGGCCGACCAGCTCGGCCGGGTCCTCGATCTCCGGCCCGGCAAGCTGCTCGTCGACGTCGGCGCCGGTTGCGGGTGGCCGGGGCTCTACCTGGCGGACACCTTCGGCTGCTCGGTCGTCAGCACCGACCCCGTGCCGGAGGGTGCCGTCGCGGCACGCGACCGCATCGTCGCGGACGGGCTCGAGGACCGGGCCATCTCGGTCGTCGCGACCGGCGACGACCTTCCGGTCCGCAACGGATCGGTGGACGCGATCGTGCACAGCGACGTGCTGTGTTGACTGCGTCGGAAGCTCTCCGTGCTGAGAGCATCCCGCCGGGCACTCCGCCCGGGTGGCCGGACGGCGTTCCACGTGATCGAGCTGCCCTCCGGCCTGGACGACCGGCAGCGTCGCCGGGCGGTCTCGATCGGGCCGCCGGTCGTCGCGGTCCGCACGTCACACGAGAGCCTGCTCCGATCGGCAGGCTTCGTCGACGTCGAGGCGATCGATGCGACGGCGGAATATCTCGACACGCAGCACCGCTGGCTCGCCGCCACGCTCCGACACGAGGACGAGATGCGCGCCACCCTTGGTGACGACATGGTCGACGACGGGTTGGAGCGTCGGCGACGCACCATCGACGCCATCGCGGACGGCCTGCTGGTGCGGACCCTCTACACGGCGCGTCGCTGACGGGCCGGCTGCTCGCTCAGGACGAGTCGGCGCCGCCGATCCACGCCCAGGCGACGTCGCGTTCGTCGAAGCGCTTCACCTCGACGCCCAGCAACTCGCCGAGGGGGGTGCCGACGTAGTCGGACACCTTGCTGAGCAGCTGGTCGTCGGTGACGACGGCCATCTTGTCGATGGAGTCCTTGAAGTCCTTGGTGAACATCAGGTCGTCCCTGATCGCCGCGGGCTCGAGCCCGGAGACGTCGGACAGCTCGACCAGCAGGTTGAAGTCGCCGTCACGCTCGGCTCGCAACTGCAGCTCGGGCTGCAGCTTGTCGTAGTCCTCGCTGGTGAGTTCTCCGGAGACGACGACGGCCAGTGCGTCAGGGTTCGACTGGGACAGGATCTCGATCATGGTGTTACCTCCTGGGCCGAGGGTGCCCAGGGTGGCCACCGGCCAATCATGCCCATCGGCCCTATGCAGCCGCCGTCGAGGCTGCGCGCGGTTGCATCCATGGGTCGGACCCCCGCGCCCTCGGCGCCGCAGGCGACGGCGGACACCACCGCAATCGCGTGGCACAGCCTCGCCGGGACCGAGGCGGAGCACCGGCTGGAGACCGGCGGCCACGGGCTCACCGAGACCGAGGCGACGGCACGCCAGGTCCGCTACGGGCGCAACCAGCTGGAGGAGGAGCCCCCGACTCCGCCGTGGTTGGTGTTCGTCCGCCAGTTCGTGAGCCCGCTGATCTTCATCCTGCTCGTGGCGCTCGCCGTCACGGTCGCTCTCGGGGAGTATCTCGATGCGTCGGTGATCGCGGCCGTGCTGATCCTGAACGCCGTGATCGGGTTCACGCAGGAGCGCAAGGCCGAAGGAGCAGTGCGCGCGTTGATGCAACTGGTGGTTCCGCATGCCCGGGTGATCCGGGACGGCCGCGACGTGGAGATCGACAGCCGCGACCTGGTTCCCGGCGACGTCGTGTTGCTCGAGTCCGGGGCACGCATCCCCGCCGACCTGCGGCTCGTCAGCGCGACTGCGTTGCAGGTCGACGAGTCGTTGCTGACCGGCGAGTCGGTGCCGATCACCAAGAGCATCGAGCCGGTCGAGCCCACGGCGGTGCTGTCCGACCGGACGTGCATGGCCTACACCGGGGCGACGGTCACCGCCGGCAGAGGGCGGGGCGTGGTGGTGGCGACGGGGTCGAGCACCGAACTCGGTGCGATCGCCGGGTTGATGCGTTCCGAGACGGTCGCCGCCACGCCCCTGCAGCGACGGATGGACCACTTCGCCAAGATCATCGGTGTCGCGGTCGGTGTGGCGGCGCTGGTGGCGTTCGGCAGCGGCGTCGCCCTCGGTGAACCCGTCGAGGACATGTTCCTCGTCGCGGTCGCACTGGCGGTGTCGGCGGTGCCCGAGGGCCTCCCGGTGGCAGTCACGATCACCCTCGCGGTCGGGGTGCGCCGCATGGCGCGACGCAACGCCATCGTCCGGCGCCTGCCGGCGGTGGAGACCCTCGGGAGCACGACGGTGATCGGTTCGGACAAGACGGGAACGCTCACCGAGAACCGGATGACCGTGCAGGAGATCTGGACCTCCGGGCATCGCTACCACCTGGCGGGTGGTGCACCCGACGGCGAGTTCCTGGAGGGCGAGGAGCCCGCCGTGATCGGCGACCACGCGGCTCTGCACGCAGCGCTGTTGACCGGGGTGCTCACCAACGAGGCCGACCTCCACTGGACCGGCGACGATCTCACCACCACGGGCGATCCCACCGAGATCGCTCTGCTGCTGTCGGCGCTCACCGGAGCGCTGGAACCGGGCGACACCCGCACCGCCTACCCGATGTTCGCCGAGATCCCGTTCGAGGCCGCCCAGCAGTACTCGGCCAGCATCCGCGTCCGGCACGACCAGCACGAGATCTTCGTGAAGGGCGCCCCCGAGCGGGTGCTGGGGATGTGCGACACGATGCTCGGCGACGACGGCCCGGTTCCCCTCGACGCCGACGCCGTCACCCGAGCGGCCCACGAACTGGCCTCGCGCGGCCAACGCGTCCTGGCCTTCGCTCACCGCACGCTCCCCGAACCGCTCGACGACGGCCACGACCTCGGCGAACCGGAACGGCTGGTGTTCGTCGGGCTGCAGGCCATGATCGACCCGCCCCGTTCGGGCGTGCATGACGCGATCGCCGCCTGTCAGACCGCCGGCATCCGGGTGGTGATGATCACCGGCGACCACGTCGAGACCGCCCGCGCCATCGCCGCCCAACTCGGAATCACCGGCACCGACGCCGCACTCACGGGTACCGAACTCGCCGACCTCGACGACGACGCCCTGGCACACCGCGTCGAGCGCGTGTCGGTGTACGCCCGCGTCTCCCCCGAGGACAAGCTGCGCATCGTCCGTGCCCTCCAGAGCCGCGGCGAGGTGGTGGCGGTCACCGGCGACGGGGTCAACGACGCGCCGGCGCTCAAGGCCGCCGAGATCGGCATCGCCATGGGCGACAAGGGCACCGACGTCGCCCGGGAGGCCTCCGAGATGGTGCTCGCCGACGACAACTTCGTCTCGATCACCGCCGCCGTCGAGGAGGGGCGGGTGACGTTCGACAACATCCGCAAGGTCACCTTCTTCCTCGTCTCCACCGGTGCCGCCGAGATCACCGCGATCCTCGTCGCGGTCTGGCTGCAGTGGCCGCTGATCCTGCTGCCCGCCCAGCTGCTCTGGCTCAACCTCGTCACCAACGGCCTCCAGGACGTCGCCCTCGCCTTCGAACCCGCCGAGCGCGGCGTGCTGCGCCGGCCACCGCGCCGGCCCGGTGGCGGCGTGCTCGACCGGCTGATGTGGGAACGCGTGGTGCTGGCCGGACTCGTGATGGGCGCCGGCATGCTGGTGATGTTCCGGTGGGAGCTCGACAGCACCGACTCGCTCATCCAGGCCCAGACGGTGGCGTTGACGACGATGGTGGTGTTCCAGGTGTTCCAGGCCGGCAACGCGCGCTCGGAGACCGATTCGGTCTTCCGCCGGAACCCGTTCTCCAACAAGTTCCTCTTCGTCGCCACGGTCGCCGCGCTCGGCATCCACATCGCCGCGCTGTACCTGCCACCGACCCAGTTCGTGCTGCGGGTCGAGCCGATCGGGATCGATGCCTGGTTCCGCATCGTGGCGATCGCCACCAGCATCATCGTGGTGATGGAGGTCCACAAGGCGCTGCGGCGACGCTGGAGTTGACGACCCCTCGTCGTGCCTCGTGGATGGCCGTCACAGCCGGTCGAGCAGCCAGCCGGGCCCGACGACGTCGGCGCCGAGCGCCCGGACCCGCCGGGCCAGCTCGCGGTCGGCGGTGACGACGACCACGTCGGCCTCGACGTTCGCCTCCGCCACCGCGGCGATCGTGTCGTCGCCCTCGCCGGACGCATGGACGACCTCGACGCCGCCCTCGATCTGCTCACCGGCGCCCTCGCGGGCCCGCCCCTCGAGCACGACCGTCACGGGTGGATCCAGGCTCCCGGCGGTGACCGCCGATCTCACCTGTGCCGTGAAGCGGCGTGCGGCACCCGGACGGTCACGCCACCAGCCGTCGGGCCGTGACCCGATCACGTTGGCGGCATCGATCACCAGCATCCCGACAGCATCGCACTGCGAACGGTGTCGCAGCTCGGCAGCCACATGCGAGACTCGACGCGGTGGATCCGTCGACGAACGCAACGCCCGCCACGATGAAGGCAGTGGTCACCACCGGCCACGGCGGGTACGACCGGCTCGAGTACCGCGACGTCGCCGTGCCGGTACCCCAGGCCGGCGAGGTGCTGGTGCGCGTGCTCGCCGCGGGCGTGAACAACACCGAGATCAACACCCGGCTGGGGTGGTACTCGTCGGATGTCCGCGGCGGCACCACCGACATCGCCGAGCAGGCCGAAGAGGGCGGCGCCGACGAACGACCCGACGGCGGGTGGAACGCAGCGACGCCGTTCCCGTTGATCCAGGGCACCGACTGCTGCGGCGTGGTGGCGCAGGTCGGCGACGGTGAGGACCCGTCGATCATGGGAAGACGCGTGCTCGTACGGCCCTGCATCCGCACCGCCGGGTTCGAGTCGCTGGACCACGTGTGGATGGCGTCGGACTTCGACGGTGCGTTCGCCCAGTACGTGAAGGTGCCGGCCACCGAGGTCTTCGCCGTCGACTGCGACCTGAGCGACGCCGAACTCGGGGCGATCCCGTGCGCCTTCGGCACGGCCGAGAACCTGCTCACCCGTGCCGGTGTCGCGGCGGGCGACCACGTGTTGATCACCGGGGCGTCGGGCGGTGTGGGATCGGCCGCCGTCGAACTCGCCACCCGTCGCGGCGCCAGGGTCACGGGGGTCTGCTCGGCGTCGAAGGCCGACGCCGTGCGGTCACTGGGGGCAGCGCGCACCGTGGACCGTGACGCCGACCTCGTGGACGAGCTCGGTGCCGAGACGGTCGACGTGGCGATCGACATCGTCGCCGGGCCCGGGTTCGCCGGTGTGCTGGAGGTGCTGCGGCGCGGCGGACGATACGCCACGTCGGGCGCCATCGGTGGCCCCCTGGTGGAACTCGACATGCGCACGGTGTACCTGAAGGATCTCACCCTGCTGGGCTGCACGGCCTGGGAGGAGCCGGTGTTCCCGGCGTTGATCCGCTACATCGAGGCCGGGGAGATCCGACCGGTGATCGCCGGCGAGTTCGCGCTGGCCGACATCGTCGACGCCCAACGCGAGTTCCTCCGCAAGCGCCACGTCGGCAAGTTCGTCCTGATCCCGCCGCCGCCCGGGCAGAGGTGACAGATCGCGGCTGCGGTGCGAAGATCGTCTCGTGACGACGTTGGATCACTGCGAAGTGCGCATCACCTGCGGCTCCCGCGAGGAGGCCACCAAGATCGCCGACGCACTGGTGGAGGCGAACCTCGTGGCGTGCGCCCACCTCGTGCCGATCTCGAGCGTGTACGAGTGGAAGGACGTGGTGGAGCACGACGACGAGGTGCTCCTCACGGCGGCCACCCGCGTCGAGCGCTTCGACGCCATCGTCGAGAAGGTGCGGTCGCTGCACTCCTACGAGCTGCCGGCGATCACCGGAGTGGCGCTGGCCGGTTCACCCGACTACCTGGCCTGGATCAACGCCCAGACCCGGCACTGACGCCGCCCGGCAGCTCAGTTGCGCAGGTAGGACGCTCCGTTGACGTCGACGATCGCGCCGGTCGTGTACTCGGCGCCGGGCGTGGCCAGGAACACGATCACGCGGGCGATCTCCTCCGGCGACGCCGCCCGCCCCAGCGGGCTCTGCGCCTTGATCGCCGCGCCCTTCGGACCGTCGAGGTAGGCCGATGCCATGTCGGTCTCCACGAATCCGGGCGCCACGACGGTGACGTAGATGCCGTGCGGTGCCAGCTCCTGCGCCATCGACTGGCTGAGGCTGTTGAGAGCGGCCTTGCTGGCCCCGTAGGCCGAGTGCTCCGGCTCGCCACGGAATGCACCGCGCGACGTGACGTTGACGATCCGCCCGCCGCCGAGCTCCACCATCTGCGGCACGACGGCATGCATCAGGTCGGCCGGGCCGATCAGGTTGGTGGAGATCGTGCGCTGCCAGCTGGCGGCCCAGTCGTCGGCGTCGGTGTCGAGTACCGGATGGGCCTCGTAGATGCCGGCGTTGTTGACCAGCACGTCGATCCGTCCGAGACCGTCGAGTGCGTCGGCCGCCAACCGGCGCGCCTCGCCGGCACCGAGGTCGGCCGCCACGCAGACGTGCCCGTCGCCGGGCAACAGGTCGAGGACCTCTCGCGCCGCACGCTCGTTGCGCGCATAGTGCACCGCCACGTGGGCGCCCCGCTCGGCGAACTGGATGCAGGCGGCACGCCCGATCCCGCGTGACCCACCGGTGACCAGTACCCCTCGACCCTCGAATTCCTGCATGGTCGGGAATCTAGATGCCGGGCGCCGGCCCGCGGGATGGATGTCTGCGTCTGACGCCCGGCCGCGGTGCGGCGGTGAGGCATGATGAGCACATGGAGCCCTCGGACGACCCGAGCAATCACGACGACGACCACTCGGGCACCCCGTGGCCACGATGGACCCGCCGGGGATTTCTCGCCGGCACGATCGCTGCTGCGCTCGCCGCCTGCAGTGACTCGGACTCCGACAGCTCTCCGGCCACGACGGGCGGCACGGCCCCCGACACCACCTCCGGGGCGACCACCACCACGGACGCGGCGACCACGACGACGCAGCCGGCGACCACCACCACCGAAGTGGCCGCCGTCTCGTCGGATCCGTTCACGCTGGGGGTCGCGTCGGGCGACCCGCTGCCCGACTCGGTGATCCTCTGGACCCGGCTGCTGCCGGCCGAGCCGCTGCCCGACGACGACGTCGAGGTGACGTGGGAGATCGCCCGTGACGCCGACTTCACCGACGTCGTCGGTGGCGGCACCGCTCTCGCCGTCGCTGCACTCGGGCATTCGGTGCACGTGGACGCGAACGGCCTCGACGCCGACCAGGAGTACCACTACCGGTTCACGCTCGGGGAGTACACGACGCCGACGGCGCGGACCCGCACGTTCGCCGCACCGGGCACGATGCCCGACCGGTTCCGGTTCGCCTTCTCGTCGTGCCAGAACTGGGAACAGGGCCGCTACGCCGCCTACCGCGACGTGGTGGAACAGGGTGAGCTCGACGCCTTCGTGTTCCTCGGTGACTACATCTACGAGTACGCGAGCGGCGGATACGCCGACGAGCGCGGCCGAACGACGGGCCAGGACTTCGAGTGCGAGACGGTCGAGCAGTACCGCCGGCGGTACGCGCTGTACCACGGCGATCCGCTCCTGCAGGCCGCCCACGCGCGCGTGCCGTGGATCGTCACGTGGGACGACCACGAGGTCGACAACGACTACGCGAACGCCATCTCCGAGAACGGCGACGACCCGCAGGCGTTCCTCGCTCGCCGGGCCAACGCCTACCAGGTCTGGTACGAGCACATGCCGGTGCGCCTCGATCCGCCCGAGGGGCCCGACTTCGACATCTACCGGTCGTTCGCCCACGGCGACCTCCTGCGCTTCCACGTGCTCGACACGCGCCAGTACCGCTCCGACCAGCAGCGCGGCGAGCCGTTCCTCGCCCAGCTCGGTGAGGCCGTCCAGGTGCGCGACGAAGCGCTCGCCGCCGACCCCGACCACACCATGTTGGGAACCGCTCAACGCTCCTGGTTGATCGACGGCGTGGCGGCGTCCACGGCGGTGTGGGACGTGCTCGCGCAGCAGGTGTTCATGTTCGGCGGCAACGCCGTGGTCGGCGCCGAACCTCCGGTGGTGGTGGTCGACACGTGGGACGGGTACGCCGGTGAGCGCCGTGCGGTGCTGGAAGCGTTGGGTGAGACCGCCGACAACCTCGTGGTGCTGACCGGCGACTTCCACTCCGCCGCCGTCGGCGACCTGCGTGCCGATCCGTTCGACCAGACGCTGCCCGTGGTGGGCACCGAGTTCATGGCCACGAGCATCTCGTCGTCGTTCTTCGACGACGACGAAGCGGTCGAAGGGCTGGTCGCCGCAGCACTGGTCGCCAACCCGCAGCTCCGCTGGTTCGACGCCCAGCGCGGCTACACGCTGTGCGAGGTGACGCCCGACCGCTGGCGGGCGACGTACCGGGCCGTCGAGGATCAGTTCGACGAGTCGTCGCCCGTGGCTCCGGTGAGCGTGTGGGAGGTCGACGCCGGCACACCCGGCGCACGCCAGGTGAGCTGAACACGGTCCGCTCCCGACCCCGACCCGACCCGTCTGCGGTGGAGTCGCCGCCGCGTAGGCTCGGCCGTCGAACTCAGGAGGCACACCGGTGACAGCGGGATCGAAGACGCGACACGACGACGGATGGCAGGCCGACCTTGCCCGTGATGTCACCGGCGACGTCACGGGTGGCCTCGTCACGCTCGACGGGGTCGAGCACTACCGCATCGACGGCGTCGAGGAGATGGCCCCGTTCCTGATGACGGTGGTGTCCGACACCGATCTGTGGATGTTCGTGTCGAGCACCGGCGCACTGACCGCCGGCCGGGTCGACGCCGACCACGCCCTGTTCCCCTACGAGACCGACGACCGCATCCACCGCAACGCCGGGATCACGGGACCGGTGACGCTGATCGCCCGGACGATCGACGGCACGCGAGAACTGTGGCAGCCGTTCGCTCCCGTGGCGGCCCACGGCTGTCGCCGCTCGATCGCCAAGAGCGTGCTGGGCAACCGGCTCGTGTTCGAGGAACACCGGCCTGCCTGGGGCCTGACGTTCCGGACGGTCTGGGAGCCGTCGGACGCCCACGGCTGGGTCCGCACCGCCGAACTGCGCCGTGACACCGACACCGAGACCGACGCCGACGCCCTGGCGGACGTCGAGTACGAGGTGCTCGACGGCTTGCTCGACGTGGTGCCCGCCGGGGTGGATGCGTTCACCGGGCAGATCCGCTCCAATCTCGTCAACGCCTACAAGCGCTCGGAGGTGGGGCCGGCCGAGTCGGCGGCCGTCTACTCGCTCGAGTCACTGCTCTCCGATCGGGCCGAGCCGATGGAGGCGCTCACCGCGACCGTCGTGTGGTCGTCCGGGCTCGCCGGCGCCGACCTGCTGCTCGACGCCGCCGCGGTCGGCGACATGCTCGACGGCCGGCCGTCGAGCCGCGCGCCCCTCGTCACCGGCCGACCCGGCGCCCATCTGCGGCGCGGCACGGTACGGGTCTCGCCGACGGTGCCGGCGTCGTGGACCGTCGTGGCCGACACCGGGCTCGACCATGGCGCCGTCGCCGCCGCCGTGCGCACCGCTGCGGCGGGCGACGCCGTGGAGCGCGTGGCCGAGGACGTGGCGCGTGGCTCCGAGCGTCTGCGTGCGCTGTTGCGCGACGCCGACGGGTTCCAGCACACCGGAGACGCGGTCGCCGACGCCCACCACCTGTCGAACGTGCTGTTCAACTGCATGCGCGGCGGCGTGTTCCCGTTCGGCAACGAGGTTCCCGTCGGCGACCTCGCCGAGTTCGTCGCCGACCGCAACCGTGAGGTGGCGGATCGCCACCGCGGCTGGTTCGACCGGCTCGGCGAGTGGAGCGACACGTCGGCCGTGCGTGCGGAAGCGCTGGCCACCGGCGATCCCGATCTCGTGCGGCTGGTGCTCGAGTACCTGCCGCTCACCTTCTCCCGACGCCACGGCGACCCGAGCCGCCCGTGGAACCGGTTCTCGATCAACGTGCGCGACGACCACGGCGAGGCGTTGCTCAGCTACGAGGGCAACTGGCGCGACATCTTCCAGAACTGGGAGGCGCTGCTGCAGTCGTACCCCGCCTGGTTCGTCGACATCGTGGCGAAGTTCCTGAACGCCACGACGATCGAGGGCTACAACCCGTACCGGATCTCCCGCGACGGCATCGACTGGGAGGTGCCCGACCCGGACGACCCGTGGAGCCACATCGGCTACTGGGGTGACCACCAGATCGTGTACCTGATGCGTCTGTTGGAGATGTGGGATCGCTACGAGCCGGGGGCCATCGCGGCGTGGCTCGACCGGGGGGACTTCGTGTTCGCCGACGTGCCGTACCGGTTGGCGGACCACGACGCGATGGTGGCCGACCCGCGCGACACCATCGCCTACGACGAGGAGCACGCATCGGCGATCGCCGCGCGCGTGGACCGCATCGGCGCCGACGGACGGCTGCTCGTGAGTGCCGACGGGACCCTCCTGCACGCCGGGATGCTGGAGAAGCTGGTGGTGCCGGCGCTGGCGAAGCTCACCAACTTCGTTCCCGACGGAGGGATCTGGCTGAACACGCAGCGACCCGAGTGGAACGACGCCAACAACGCACTCGCAGGGCCGGGGCTGTCGATGGTGACGCTCTATCACCTCCGCCGCTACCTCGGCCTCCTCGGGTCGATCGTGGCCGCGATGCCGGGCGAGCGGGTGACGATGACGGGGTCGGTCGCCGAGTGGCTCGCCGACATCCGCCGGATCCTCGCCGACCATGCGGCCGGCCCGGTCGACGACGTCGAGCGGCGTGCTGTGGTCGAGCTCCTCGGTCGGGCCGGGGAGGCGCATCGCCGGCGCGTGCGCTCGTGGCGGGTGTCCGGTGCAGGCTCGGACGTCGTGGCGGGCGCCGAGCGGGTCGAGGTGGCGCTCGCCGATCTGCGGGATCTCTCTGCGGTGGCGTGCACGCATCTCGACGCTGCGATCGACGCGGGCCGGCGGAGCGACGGGCTGTTCCACTCCTACAACCGCATCTCGTTCCCCACCGGCGACACTGCGAGAGTCGACCATCTCGGCCCGATGCTGGAGGGGCAGGTGGCGGTGCTGTCGTCCGGTGCACTCGACGCCGAGCAGCAGCTGGCCGTGGTGGACGCGCTGTTCGCCTCCGGGATGCACCGGGCCGATCTCGACACGTTCCTGCTCTATCCGCCCGCCGAGCGTCGGCCGTTCCTCGACCGCAACGTGTTCCCCGCCGAGGCCGCCGGCCGGCTCCGAGGCCTCGATGGTGCCGTCCTCGATGCGGTGGTCACCGCCGGCGACGACGGACGTCTGCACTTCCGGCCCGAGATGGTGAATGCGCGAGCCGTGGAGGCGGCACTCGACCGGGTGGGTGCCGCCGGCCCCGAGCGGGCCGTCGTGGCGGAGGCCTACGAGGAGGTTTTCGACCACCGGTCGTTCACCGGCCGGTCGGGCAGCATGTACGGCTACGAGGGGATCGGGTCGGTGTACTGGCACATGGTGGCCAAGCTGCTGCTCGCCGTGCAGGAGACGTACTGGGACGCCGTGGGACGGGGTGACGACGAGTCGACCGTCGCTGCGGTCGCCGCCGCGTACCGCCGGCTCCGGGCCGGGCTCGGCTACCGGAGGACGCCGGAGGAGTTCGGGGCGATCCCCACCGACTGCTACTCGCACACGCCGGCGCACGCGGGCGCGCAGCAGCCGGGTATGACCGGCCAGGTGAAGGAGGAGGTGCTGACCCGCTTCGGGGAACTGGGCTTCCACGTCGCAGACGGACGGCTGCTGCTGGCGCCGGGCCTGATCCCGGCCGCCGAGGTGCTGCCGCCGGGATCGGACGGCGAATGGGGCACCGCCGAGTCGAGTGTGTGTGCGGTGCCGATGATCATCGAGACCGGCACCGACGACGCCGTGGTGCTGGAGTTGGCCGACGGCACCGTCGAGACCCACGACGGTCTCGAGCTCGGACCCGAACGGTCCGGCGACGTCTTCGCCCGCACCGGCGCCATCGCCTCGGTCCGGTGGATCGTCGGCGACACCACCGCCTCCGCCTGGCGGACCCGATCCTCGTCCCGGTGAGGCTCTCCCCCGCCCACGCGCGGCGATCTCTTCTGTCTGCGTGACGCTTTCGTCGGGGCGTCCCAACATTTCCGTCACGCAAACGAGCCGCCGAGCCCGATGGTCAGCAGGTGAAGCTGAACTCGATGGTGATGTCCTGGAGCGGATTGTCCTCGGTGACCGACGCGCCGCTGCGCTCGTCGACGATCGTGGCGGTGCCCGACACGGTCCGTCCGTCGCGGGTCACGTCGACCTCCTCGGCAGAATGGGGGAAGAGGTCGGCGTCACCCGCGTCGACCATGACGTCGTCGGGGAGTTCGCCGAGTAGACCGAGTTCCATCCGTTCCTGGATGGTGTCCCCGTGGATGACGATCTCGCCCGGAGTGACGTCGAAGCGGGTCTGGACGTTGATCGCGTCGTCGAAGGCGGGATTGACGGTCTCACAGATGAAGAAGTCGTCGGCCGTCAGGTCGAAGGTGGTACCGGCGACGGTCACGGTGCCCGAGTTCCCGTCCGGGGCCGGCTGGTCGGGTGACTCCCCTGCACCCGCGCCGGAGTCGTCGCTTCCTGCGACGGTGTCCGCCGAGCCGGCGATGTCGGGGGCAGCGTCCGTGGCCTCCGGCGAGGGCTCGACCGCGTCGGTCGCCATGACCTCCGGCGTCACCGTCGTTGCGTCGTCGTCACCGTCACCGCCACAGGCCGCTGCGAGCGCCAAGACGGCACACAGGCCGACGGTTCGTCGAATCAGGTGCATGTGCGATCCCCCCCCAGAGTGGTCCTGCCCGCCCCTCGGAGAGTACCACTGTGGGTGGGTGCCGTCCCGTGGACTCACCGAACCACGTTTGCGTGACGTCTTCTTTGGGGCGTCCCGACATTTCCGTCACGCAAACGGGGTGATTGCGGGTCGATCCGCGGCGTCGGCGGGGCCCGTCAGAGGCGGCCGGAGGTCTGGGCCTGCTTCACCGAGGCGCGCACGACCGGGATCTCGTCGTCGTCGAGGGGTCGCATCCACTGCTTGCGGGCGAGCGCGGCCTCGATGTGCGGGGCGAGCCGTTCGGCCTTGGCCGCTTCCCGGGCGGGCACCTCGGCGGCGAACTCGGGCATCACTTCGGCGGCGAACAGCTCGAGTGAGGCGCAGATGTCCTCGTGGCGGTTGCGGCCCGCCTGCTGGAGGAAGATCACCTGGTCGACGCCCACGTCGGCGAGATCGCGCAGGTAGCGGCGGGCGTCGTCGGGGGTCCCGATGCACGAGGCGTAGTCGTCACCGGCGTCGAGCGCCGCCGCGACGTGGCGGTCGGTGGCGTCGGCTCCGCGGCGGGCGTGGAAGTCACCCCACAGGTCGGTGCGACCCGGCACCTGGTCGTGGGCGACCAGCGCATTGAGCGCATACCCGAAGAAGTCGAAGCCCTCCCGGCCACGGCGGACGGCCTCGGCGCGGTCCTCGTGGACCGAGAAACCGGCGACGAGGGCGATGTCGGCGTTCACGGTGTGGCCGAGCGGCACGCATTCGTCGCTGGTGACGATGTCGTCGTAGATCTCGACCCAGTGCTTGGCCTCGTCGGGATCGATGAAGCTGAACGCCAGCGCACCGATGCCGTTGCGGGCGGCAACGGCGATCGTGTCGCGGTTGGTGCACGCCATCCACATCGGCGGGTGCGGCTTCTGGCGGGGCTTGGGCAGCACGTTGCGGCACGGCAGCGAGAAGTACTCCGACTCGAAGCCGGGATAGGGGTCGAGCACCATCATGTTGGCGACCTGCTCGGCGGCCTCGAGG
>Ga0102938_10000779_pt1 | contig 23911 bp, 18 predicted proteins | sample SalPonR2_B_D2_MG_FD_84516 | JGI IMG/M metagenome (GOLD analysis project Ga0102938, IMG submission 84516) | Salt pond soil microbial communities from South San Francisco under conditions of wetland restoration - Salt Pond MetaG R2_B_D2_MG | ecosystem: Environmental > Aquatic > Marine >... | reverse complement strand
GTACGACAACCCCGGTCGCGAGGTCGCGAATCAGGGCGGTATGGACGTCACCGCCCACCTCACCAGGATGGTCAGCCGCCGGACCGACAAGTCGCTCGCCCAGGCCCTGTCCGAGATGACCGGCGACCGCACCCCCGACGAACCCACGACTCACGAAGGGTGAGGGGAGCGTCGCACCGATGGTGAGTGCCGTAACCCAGTCGACGGCGATCGGGCCCCGGCACATATCGGTCCTCATGCGGTTCCCGATATCCTCAGCGCCGCAGCAGGCTCGCACCCGTCCGGATCCAGCATTCTGCTCACGGCGATCAGCGCATAACGCGCACTCGATATTCCGGCTATCGGTTCTCCGACCGCGCCACGCTTCGGCCCCACTGTTGCGTCACACTTTCACGGGCATATGGACCCAAGCCGAGCACCCGATAGTCGCGCCGACCGTTGCGTCTTGTGATCGGCGCGAGCGTGGTTGGTCCCGTCTCCTCGGGAGGTCGGGTCACTCAAGGAGGCCGCCATGGCCGACACGGAAACCACCACTGTCCACACTGCCGAGGTCGTCCGCTACGACGATCCGGTGATCATCACCGAACGAGTCGCTGTCTCGGCGTTCATCGCTGGTTACACCGATCCCACCCGGCGGAGCTACGCCACGGATCTGCGGATCTTCGCCGGCTGGTGCCACGACCACGGCATCAACTTGTTGAACGTGAAGCGGCCACACCTCGAGACGTTCGCCCGGTGGATGGAGCAAGAAGGCCGCATGGCGTCCACGATCGGACGCAGGCTGTCGACGTTGTCGTCGTTCTACCGGTACTGCCAGACCGAGGACATCCTCGACAAGAACCCCGCACTCAACGTCCGGCGTCCGAAGGTCCACGATCAATCGCGCACCCTCGGCCTGGACCGCAATGAACTTGGCGCCCTGCTCGTCCAAGCCGGCCTCGGTGACCTACGTGACGGCGCCTTGATGACGCTGCTCGCGTTGAACGGGTTGCGGATCTCCGAAGCGTTGAACGCGGACATCGACGACCTGTCGACCGAGCGTGGCCATCGCACCTTGGCGATCGTCCGCAAGGGCGGCAAGCACGTCACCATCCCGATCGCACCGCGCACCGGCCGAGCCCTCGATCTGTACATCGGCGAGCGAACGATGGGTCCGATCTTCCTCGGCGTCGAAGGCGGACGGATGGACCGCTATTGCGCGGACCGGATGGTGAAGCGGCTCGTCAAGCGCGCCGGGATCGACAAGCGCATCTCCCCGCACAGCCTTCGGCACTCGTTCATCACCGCCGCCGTTGATGCCGGCGTCCCGTTGCGGGATGTGCAAGAGGCCGCACCACATGCGGACCCTCGCACAACGATGCGTTACGACCGAGCCCGGCGCAGCCTCGATCGGCACGCCACTTACATCGTGTCGACGTTCATCGCTGGAGCAACTAGACCAGCCTGACTCACCACCCACCACAGGTGGCCGAGCTAACGACCCCGAATCGACGGCGGATGGACACCCAGAACGTTCGGGACGCGCATGAATACTTGCGACGCGCGGCCAATCGACCGTTCGCCTGCGGACAGACCGGCCGTCAGACGCTCGTGAGCTACGGCGGATCGTGGACGGCGCCAACGGACGGCCGCCTTTGCCACCATCTTTGAGTAGACGCTGATAGAAGCGATCCAAGGAGGCCGCGGTGAGCTTCGTCAGCCGAACGTCACCGAGAGCCGGCCGGAGATTGCGCTCGATGAAACCCGCCACCTCGCGATTGGTCTTTGGCGAGAAGTCGTTCTGGGCGAGCTCGAACCACCGGTCGAGCAGGTCGCCGACCGTCGTCGTCGTCTTGGCCTCGAGCCCGCGCTCGGCGTTCACGACGAACTCGTTGAGGAGGCGCTGCGCCTCGCGTTTTCCGACGCTCCGCACCGTTTTCGTGGCGACGCCTTCCTTACCAGTTACCGGATCTCGGCCCAGGTACACCCTGAGTTCCCACGAGCTCGCCCGTTGGCCCATGAACCCCTTCATGGTCTCCTCCAGTCTTATCCAGTGGCAAACCAGTGGCAAGACGGATCCGAAAACGGAAAGAGACCCTCCGAAGAGGGCCTCTGACCTGGTATTACTCTCGCAGCCCGTACGGGATTCGAACCCGTGCCGCCACCTTGAGAGGGTGGTGTCCTAGGCCACTAGACGAACGGGCCAAGTAGCGATCGGAACGATATCAGCCGGCTCCGAGATCCCACCCACGACAGCCCCTCGACAAGAACCGCGGAGGCGAAAAATGACGACGCCGACCTCGCAGAAGTGCGAAGCCGGCGAACGATCGGAGCTGGGGTGCAGGGACTCGAACCCCGAATGACAGTACCAGAAACTGCTGTGTTACCAATTACACCACACCCCATGGCGTGACGGCCGACGACGAGTCGACGACCGGTGCGGGACGGGATTGTATCGGTCTCAGTCGGTGAGGCCACTCAGGCGTTCGAACCCGATGATCCGACCGACGGCGACCCCGGCCGCTTCGGTGAGTTCACGACGAACCTCTCCGGCGCCGACCACGACCGAGTCCGGTGCGGGCGACACGTAGGCGGTGAATCCGACCTCTTCGGCGGTGAGTCGGCTGCGCAGCGAATGGTACGGGTCGGTGACGACGAGCACCGTGTCGACGGAGTCGTCGACGAGGGCACGGGCCCGTGACAGCGAGTCGTACGTGGTCGATCCGGCATCCTCCTGCACGATCACCGACGCCGGCACGCCACGTTCCTCCAGGTATTGCGCCGAGGCGCCGGCCTCGGTGAACCGGTCGCCCTCCTGGTTCCCGCCGGTGACGATCACCGTGGGGGCGAGCCCGGCGCCCCAGAGGTCGACTGCATGGTCGAGCCGGGCGGCGAGCTGCGGGGAGGGCCGGCCGTCGTACTGCGCGGCGCCCAGGACGACGATCGCATCGACGTTGCGAGCCTCGTCGGAATCCCCCGTCGACCAGACCTGCCAGAACGACACGGCGAAGTAGGCGGCCCCGAGCAGCACGGCGACCAGCGCGGCCTGCACGATCCTGCGGCCGACGAACCGGGGAGGGCTCGGCAACGGCCGCACCGGGGTCGGGTCCCTGACGAGCACGGCATTCGCCGACGGACCCATCGAGGGCTCTCGGTGCTCGGTGACCGGCACCTCGCCAGTGCTGGCGTACCTCTCGCCGACCGAGCGATGCCGATCGAGAGCTTCCAACAGCTCTCGATCTCGAGCCACTCGGTCGCCGGTGGGAAGCTGGAACTCGTCGTCGGTCATGGCCGTCAACCTGCTGGGCCTCGGAGATCTCCGCCCGACGCGGCAGCGAGCGCGGCCGTCAGTCGTGCCAACGCCTCGTCGCGTCCGAGCACCTCCAACGATTCGAAGAGCGGCGGGCCCACCGCACGACCGGTGACCGCAACACGTACCGGGGCTTGCGCCTTGCCGAGCTTGATCGAATACCGCTCCATCACCGCTTCGAGGGCGCTCTTGAGTTCATCGGCGGTCCACGTCACGTCGCCGTACGCGTCGATCACGTCGGCGAGCAGCGGCACCGACCAGTCGGCCCCGAATGCCTTGTCCCACGAGCCGCCGTCGTACTCGATGGGCGCCCCTGGCGGCCAGAACAGGAAGTCGACCTTCTCGGGAACCTCTCGCAACGTGGTGAGGCGTTGCTGGATGTGCGGTGCGATCTCGGCGAAGCGGGCGCGATCCCACTCGGCGGGCAGCTCGGCACCGGCACGCTCGATGAACTCGGCGAGCGGCATCATCCGGATGTAGTCGCCGTTGAACGCAGCGAGCTTCTTCACGTCGAAGAACGCCGGCGAATGCGTGACATCCTCGAGCCGGAACGCCGCCTCGATCTCGGACCACGGGACGATCTCGCTTCCGGCCGCTTCGGCGCCCGGCGGGGTCCAGCCGAGCGTCATCAGGTAGTTCACCATTGCATCCGCGAGGTACCCCTCGTCGCGGTAGAGCTCGAGCCCGGTCTTGTCGCGACGCTTCGACAACTTCTTGCGCTGCTCGTTGACCAACACCGGAACGTGCGCCCAGCGCGGAGGCTCGTGACCGAGCGCCTGCCACAGCATCTGCTGCTTGGGCGTGTTGGGCAGGTGCTCCTCGGCGCGCACGACGTCACTGATCGCCATCTCGATGTCGTCGACGACGTTCGCGAGGAGGAACACCGGCGACCCGTTGCCCCGCAGCAGCACGAAGTCCTCGATCGTGTCGTTGTCGAAGGACACCTCGCCGCGCACCAGGTCGCGGACCACCGTGGTGCCGTCAGGCACCCGAAAGCGCAACACGCGTCCGGAACCGGGAGCGAGCCCCCGGTCGCGGGAGTACCCGTCGTAGCCGTTCAGGCCGAGCTCCTTTGCCCGCTGTTGCACCTGCTCGCCCGTCAGATCGCAGTAGTAGGCGTGGCCGGCCTCGAACAGCCGTCGCGCGGCAACGACGTGGGCGTCGGCGAACTCGCTCTGGAAGTGCGGGCCCTCGAAGTGCTCGTCGTCGGACGAGATCCCGATCCAGGCCAACGCGTCGATGATCCCCTCGGTCCATTCCGGACGATTCCTCGCTTCGTCGGTGTCCTCGATGCGCAGCACGAACGTGCCGCCGAGCCGTCGAGCGAGCGCCCAGTTCTGCAACGCCGTGCGCGCCCCGCCGACGTGGAACGACCCGGTGGGCGAAGGGGCGAAGCGGAAGCGGGGACCGGCCATGCAAGGTCGACGCTACCCGTCGCCCACCACACCCGAAGCGTGTTCTTCGCCAAGTGGCGGCCAAGCCTGCGACAAGAGTCCAGCAAGGCGCCGACAAGGCTTCGGCAAGGTCTCGCCCAGGAACGGCTGCTCGTCAGTCAGCGCGCCCGCTGGTACCCCCGACGGCGTTGATCGTGAGATTCCGGAGCTGGCGCAGTGCGACCGACAACGTAGTCAGATCGGAACTCTCGGCTCGCCGGATCTCGGTGTGCATCGCGAGCGCCCGCCCGACGGCACGCTCGTTGCTCTCGATCCACGAAGCGGGTGACCCGCCCGTCGAACGAATCGCGTTCCGGGTGAGTTCGGCGGTCACCACCAGCAGGTCGTCACGCAGGGCCGAGCGGGCCTGCTCCTGCCACCGGTCGGAGCGCGGCAGGTTGCCGACTCCGTCCCACAACCATCCGAGATCGAACGCGTCGAACGTCGCCCAGTAGGCCGTTGCGGCGTCAGCCACGTTCCGCGCTTCGGTGTGGGCGATCTCGACGATGTCGAACCCGGTGTGCAGCCAGGGCCAGCGCGCCGACAGCGCAGCGAGATCGTGAGGGACGCCGGCGGCGATGCGGTCATCTCGTACGCGTGCGATGTCGAGCTCGACCCGTTCGCTCACGACCTGATCGAGCGATTCGGACAGGAACGTCAAGCCGGCGGAGAACGTATCGACGGCATCGGCGATGTCGAGCGGCGGGCGGCGGTGCCGCAAGAGCCAGACCGCTCCACGTTCGGTCATGCGCCGTGCGTCGAGGAAGAGCGCGATCTGGGCGTCGAGTTCGACACTGCTGCCGAGCGCGTCGATCTCACGCCAGAGGTCGGCGAACCCGAAGATCTCACGGGCTGCAAGGAACGCTCGCGCCACATCGGACACCGACGCACCCGAATCCTCGGTCATGCGATGGTCGAACGAGATGCCGGCCAGGTTGACCATGTTGTTCACGATGCTGGTGGCGATGATCTCGCGGCGCAGGCGGTGCGTGCGGATCGCGTCCGGAAAGCGTTCGCGCACCTCCACAGGGAAGTACTCCATCAGGTCGCGTTCCAACGCCGGTTCGTCGGGCAGATCCGAGTCGAGAACCTCGGCGACGTCGGCGTTCTTGGTGTACGCGATCATCACGGCGAACTCCGGCGCCCGCAGGCCACTGCCGAGGCTCTGGCGTTCGGCGATCTGCTTGTCGGTGGGCAGGAACTCGAGCTCACGATCGAGCAACCCCTCGGCCTCCAACGCGTCGAGGTAGCGGGCGTGGACGTTCACCATCGACAACGACTGGGTGCGGGCGATCATCAGCGCCAGGGTCTGCGCGCGATTGTCATCGAGAACGAGGCGCGCCACTTCGTCGGTCATCTCGACCAGCAGATCGTTGCGCTGCTTCACGGTGAGTTCGCCGCTGCGCACGAGTCGGTCGAGCAACACCTTGATGTTGACTTCGTGGTCGCTGCAGTCGACGCCGGCGGAGTTGTCGATCGCATCGGTGTAGATCAGGCCACCGTTGAGGGCGTACTCGGCGCGGGCGAGCTGTGTGAGGCCGAGGTTGCCGCCCTCGCCGACGATTCGGGCGCGCAGCTCGACACCGTCGATGCGCACCGAGTCGTTGGTGCGGTCACCGACGTCAGCATGGCTCTCGGCCGTCGATTTCACGTAGGTGCCGATGCCGCCGTTCCACAACAGGTCGACCGGCGCACGCAGGATCGCCGAGATCAGCTCGTCGGGCCGAAGCGAGTGCACCGACGGTCGGATCGCGAGCAGCTCGCGAACCTCGGGTGTGATCGTGACCGACTTCAGCAAGCGCGAGTGCACACCGCCGCCGTCCGAGATCAGGGCGCCGTCGTAGTCGGCCCAACTCGATCTCGGCAGCTCGAACAACCGCCGACGCTCCGCGTGGGAGGCGGCCGGGTCGGGGTCGGGGTCGAGGAACACGTGGCGGTGGTCGAACGCGGCCACCAACTTCAGATGCGGCGACAACAGCATCCCGTTACCGAACACGTCGCCCGACATGTCCCCGATGCCGACCACGGTGAGTTGATCGTTGTCGATGTCCTTGCCGATCACCCGGGCGTGGCGTCGCACGCTCTCCCACGCACCTCGAGCGGTGATCCCCATCGCCTTGTGGTCGTAGCCGTTGCTTCCACCCGACGCAAAGGCATCGCCGAGCCAGAAGTCGTACTCGGCGGCGATCTCGTTGGCGATGTCGCTGAAGGTCGCGGTGCCCTTGTCGGCGGCGACGACCAGGTAGGGGTCGTCGCCGTCGTAGATGACCACATCGGGCGGATGCAGGATCTCGTCGGCGACGACGTTGTCGGTGAGGTCGAGAAGCGCCCGTACGAATCGGCGGTATCGGTCGATGCCCTCGGCGCGCACGGCGTCGCGGTCGGCAGCTTCGGCGGTCGACGACTTGATCACGAACCCACCCTTTGCTCCCGTCGGCACGATCACGGCGTTCTTCACCAACTGCGCCTTCACCAATCCGAGCACCTCGGTGCGGAAGTCCTCCGGCCGATCGCTCCACCGCAGACCGCCACGGGCGATTCGACCGCCGCGCAGATGCACACCCTCGACGAACGGCGAGCAGACGAAGATCTCGTATTCGGGTCGCGGTTCGGGCAGGAAGGCAATGTCGTGCGGTCGGAGCTTGACGGCGTTCTCGGTTCGCTGCCGGAACACGTTGGTGCGGTCGGTGGCGTCGATCAGTGTGAGGAACGCTCGACAGATCCGATCCTCGTCGAGCGACGGCACGGCATCGAGCAGGTCGACGAGTTCGTTCCGGCACCGCTCCACAGCCGCCGACCGCTCGTCCGGTGAGGTGATGCCGGCTCGTCGGGGATCGAACCGGGTGTCGAACAACTCGACCAGACCGCGGGCGATGTCGGGATTCCGCACGATCGCGAGCTCGATGTAGTTGGCGCTGAACGGGAACGTCGCCTGGCGCAGATAGCGGGTGTAGAGCCGCACCACTGCGATCTGGCGACGATCGAGTCCTGCCGACAACACGAGCCGATTGAGGTTGTCGGGTTCGATCTCGCCGGTCATCAAACCGATGAACGCTCGCTGCACTTCCGCGTGCTGGTCGTCGGTGATCGTGCGCCCCGGCATCTTCACCCCGATGTCGTCGAGGTGCACGGTCGCCGCGTCACCCACGAACACCGACGGATGCTCGTCGATCGGTGAGAGACCGAGATACTCGAGGACGGGCACCAGCTCGGCGATCGTCATCGGGCGATCCCGCAGGAAGACCCGGAACCGCCACTCCCCATCGACCGCATCGATCGAGCGTCCGAACGAGGTGGCGATCTCTGCCGAGCCCGACAGCATGGCCCCCACGTTCACGAGGTCGCCGACGGCAGCTTCCGCCCGGACGCGCGCCTCGTAGTCGCTGGGTACCGTCGGGCCGACGACCGACCACACGTTGTGTCCCTCGACCTCGCCGAGCAGGTCGACCAGCGCGTCTCTCGATCGCTCGGCCCACGTCCGCGACATCCGATCGATCGAGGCGATCAGACGGCTCGCGTCGTCGAGGCGCCCCGAGCGGACCGTCATCGAGATGCGTGCGAGCGAGCTCGCCCCCACCAGCGTCTGAAGATCACGAATCTCACCGCCGTAGTACTCCGACACCAACGCAGCGACCTGATCCGGCAGGCTCGCGGTGAACCGCGACTGGGGCACGTAAGCGAGCACGGTCGTGAAGGGTCCCACCGGTTCGCTCACGTCGAAGACCCGCACGATCCGCCGCTCCTGCAGCCCGACGATCGACCCGACGAGATCGGTCAGCTCGTCGACGCCCGCTTCGAACACCACGTCACGCGGCAGCGTCTCGATCACGTTGCGAACCGCTCGGCCGGTGTGACTCTCGACCGCAGCGCCGACCTGAGCGACCACATCGTTGGCCCGATCGCTGATCACCGGGATCGCAAAGACACTCTGGCGGTAGGCGGCACTGCCGAGCAGCCCGACGAACCGGTACTCCTGCGCACCGTCGTTCGCCCGAACGGCGATCGACGTCATCCGCGCCCGCCGGTGGACGGTCGCCACCGCGTCGGTCCGCGCCACCACGACCGATTCTCCTCGATCACCCGGCGGTGGATCGATGCGCTCGGGGTCGAGGCGTCCGGACCGGTACTCGCCGAGCGGGCTGTCGGGGCGGACGCGCAGCCCGTCGGGTGAGCGGTCGTAGACGGCGGAGCCCAGGAAGACGAAGTTGTCGGCGGCCAGCCACAGCAGCAGGGGATCGTCGTCGGCCACGTCACACAGCCGGTCCCGCATGCTGGTGAAGTCACGAACGACGGACTGCACGTCGTCGATCGCCGCCCGTACATCGACCTCGAGCTGTTGACACAGCTCGGCGGGGCACCTGTCGAGCTCGATCAGCGTCCATGCCTCGACCCGACCGTCGGCTGCGTCGACGTCGACCAGTTCGTGGCGGTCGTTGCGACGCACGGAGAGCATCGGGTGGACGAGCAGATGAATGCCGAGCCGGTGGCGATCGAGCACCATGCGCACCGTGTCGACGAGGAACGGCACGTCGTCGGTGACGAACATCAACACGGTCCGTTCGGTTTCCCACCCGTCACGTTCGAGATCGGGCGAGACGACGTCCACCAGTGTCTCACCGACGCGCCGGACCCGGCCGAGCTCGAGATGCACGAGCGCAGCCGCATAGGCCGCGTTCACCCGCCGCGAATCGGCGTCGCCGTAGGGGACGTCGCTGTAGTAGACGCCGAGGAACTCGTGGAGCAACGTGTCGGTGGGGCGACGCTCGGCTGCGATCGCCCGCAGTTCGTCGATGATGTCGGCCACGTCGTTGTGAGCACTCATGAGGTGATGGGTCGATGTCCGGTCGGCCCTGTCGTCAAACGTAGTCGGCCATCCGACGCCGACCGAACACGGCTGGTCGCACCACCGAGCAGCACGGCTAGCGTTCACGGGGATGACGCGACCGGATCTCTCACCGAAGGACCTCGACCGTCCTGAGCTGCACGGCGGACATCGCTCCGTCTCGGGTGGGCTGGCCCGAGCAGCAGTGTTCGGGATCAACGACGGGCTGGTGTCCAACGTGTCACTGATCCTCGGCTTCGCCGGGTCCGGCGTCGACTCGTCGGTCGTGCGGCTCGCCGGGCTCGCCGGCGCGATCGCCGGTGGGATCTCGATGGCGGCGGGCGAGTGGATCAGTGTGTCGGCCCAGAACGAACTCGTGCAGCGCGAGGTCGCCGTCGAGCGCCGCGAGCTGGAGCGCAACGCCGTCGCCGAGACCGCCGAGCTCGCGGCGATGTACGAAGACCACGGGATCGCCACCGATACCGCACGGGCTGCCGCAGAGGACGTGATGGCGTCACCCGAGGTGGCGCTGCGGGTCCACACGCGCGAAGAACTCGGCGTGGACCCGCACGACCTGCCGTCGGCGTTCAATGCCGCAGCGATCTCGTTGGTGTGCTTCCTCTTCGGGGCGCTGCTGCCGGTGATCCCCTGGTTCACCGGTGCCACGGGGTTCGCTCCGGCGGCGATCTCGATGTCGATCGGTGTCGTCGCCGCCGCATTCGTCGGCGCTGCCATCGGGCGGTTCGCCGAACGATCGATCGCGAAGTCGGTTGTCAGGCAGGTGGCGATCGTCCTGGTGGCGTGCGCCGTCACCTACAGCATCGGCGAGTTGGTCGGCGTCAATGTCTGACCCGCACGACTTCGCCGCCGAGCGCCGGCCGGTGCAGCGCAACGTCCTCGGCACCGAGCTGCAACCATGCTCCTACGATCCGTTGACCGGCTACTACCGCACCGGTTGCTGTGAGAACCGTGGCGACGACCCGGGCATGCACACGGTGTGCTGCCGGCTCTCCGCGGACTTCCTCGACTACTCGAAGGCCTGCGGCAACGACCTCACCACCCCGATGCCGCAGTACGGCTTCGCCGGTCTCGCACCGGGCGATCAGTGGTGCGTGTGCGCGGCCCGCTGGAAGGAAGCGTTCGATGCCGGCCATGCGTGCGGGGTGATCCTCGAGTCGACACACATGTCCACGCTCGAGTACGTCGATCTGGCCGACCTCCGCGCCCACGCGATCACGAGCTGACGCCCGAACCGTGGGCGCACCGAGGAACGACGACCACTCGCCGCTACCGAGCTGGCTGGCCGTTGCGCTCGTGGTCGGCACCTCGGCAGCCATCCTGGTGCTCGAGATCCTGGCCGGCCGCCTGCTCGCCCCGTACGTCGGCGTGAGCCTCGAGACCTACACCGGCATCATCGGCACCGTCCTGGCCGGCATCGCGGTGGGTGCGTGGCTCGGCGGACTGGCCGCCGACCGCATCGACCCACGCCGACTGATCCCGGCCCTGCTCGTGGTGGGCGGAGCGCTGGCGATCGCCACGGTGCCGACCGTCCGCGCACTCGGGGGCGCCGGTGGCTCGACGAGCATCGGGGGCATCCTCGCGCTCACCGCCGTCGGGTTCCTGCCGTCGGCCACGGTGCTCAGCGCGGTGCCGCCGGCCGTGGTCAAGCTGCAGTTGCGCGATCTCGGCGACACCGGGGCGACGGTCGGTCGCCTGTCGGCCTACGGCACGGCGGGCGCCATCGTGGCGACGTTCCTCACCGGCTTCGTCCTGGTCGCCCTCGCCGCGGTGACCACGATCATCATCTCCGTCGGCGTGGTGCTCGTCGCCAGCGGACTCGCCCTGTGGCTCGCCCTCCCCCGCACCGTCCGCCGATCGACGGGCACCGAGATCGCCTCGGTGTCGGCATTCGCCGGCCTGGCACTCGTTGCCGCAACGGCGCTCGGGAGTCCGTGCGACAGTGAGACCACCTACTACTGCGTGTCGATCGACGCCGACGGTGACCGCCCGAACGGGCGGGTGCTCGTGCTCGACGACCTCCGCCACAGCTACGTCGATCTCGAAGATCCCACCTACCTGGACTTCTGGTACACCCGCCGCTTCGCCGAGGTGATCGATCTGGCAGCGGCCGGTGAGCCGTTGCGAGCGGTCCACATCGGTGGCGGTGCGCTCACGGTGCCGACGTGGGTGCAGGAGACCCACCCGGGCAGCGAGCAGACCGTGTTCGAGATCGACGACGAGCTGATCGAGCTCGTGCTCGACGAGTTCGACCGGACGACGGGCCCCGGCACTGGCCTCGACGTGATCGGTGGCGACGCACGGCAGTCGCTCACCGACGTGAACGACGACAGCGTCGACGTGGTGATCGGCGACGCCTTCGGCAGCAGGGCGGTGCCCTGGCATCTCGCCACCGAGGAGTTCGTGACCGAAGTCGCCAGAGTGCTCGAACCGGACGGGATCTACGCCCTGAACGTGATCGACGGAACAGGGTTGTCGTTCCTGCGCGCCGAGGCAGCAACGATCGCGTCGGTGTTCCCGTACGTCGAGGTGGTGCTCAGCGACGGCCCTGCCGACGACCGGCTGGGCAACTCGGTGATCGTGGCCTCCGACCGTCCGATACCGGCCGAACGTCTCGACCCGCAAGGGGGACGTCTCGTCGACGACCTCGCTGCGTTCGTCGCCGACGCCGAGGTGCTCACCGACGACTTCGCACCGGTCGACCAACTCCTCACCGGCGCCACCTGACATCTCGGCCCACCGAGGCGTGCGCTGGAGGTTTCGTCGCCGGGTCCGGTGGGGATTTGGTCGGTGTGACCTCCGACGCCCCGACCTCCGAGCAGCCCGGCTCGAACCTCGCCGGCACCCGCCTCGATCCCGCCGAACTGCGTCGACGAGCCGACGAGGAACGCCACCGTCCGCGTCGCAGCTACGGCGCCGCCGCGCGTCTGTTGTTCGTCGCCCTCGACAGCATCTACGGCCCGTCTTCCTCGCTCGAGAAGTTCCGCGTGCTCGAAGTGGTGGCTCGCGTTCCCTATCAGGCGTGGGAGCAGGTGGCGTTCGTGGCCGTCACGCACACCCACGGCGACCCGTCGTTCGCCCGCAGCATCTACGATCGGGCAACCGAGGCGCGCTCGCAACAGGACAACGAGATGATGCACCTCTTGATGATCGAGGAGTTGCTCGACCGGCAGGGGTTCCGCCGTACCCTCGTGCGAGGCGTGGTGTTGCCACAGCTGATGGCGTTCGCGTACTACCAGCTGTCGTGGTTGCTCTACGTGGCGAAACCGAGGTGGTCGTACGAACTCAACGCCGACTTCGAGGATCATGCGACGCACACCTATCTCGACTTCGTGCACGACCATCCGGAACTCGACCAGGAGCCCTGGGACAGCACCTTCGCCGACGACTACGGCCCCAGCCCCACCGTCGGCGAACTGTTCCGGAGGATCGCACTCGACGAAGCCGAACACCGTCGAGAGTCCGAGCATCGGATCCATGCTGCCCGGTTCGGTGACCCGGCCGACGAGTGAGGCGACAGGACTCGCACCACGACGCCGAACCGGGTGGTGACAGGGTGCGCGACGACGACTTCCGCGCAACACTGAGCGAGTGGCAATCAAGACCATCTTCCTCGGAGCTGCACTCGTCGTCCTCGGCGTGATCGTGACGATCGCCTCGGACTCGAGCAGCGCGACCTCCCTCATCCCGGCGTTCATCGGCATCGTGTTCATCGCACTCGGACTGGTCGGGCGCGCCAAGCCCGATCTCAACCATCACCTGATGCACGCATCAGCGGCGCTCGCCCTCCTCGCTGCGCTCGGCAGTATCGGCTCGGCCATCGGTCGGGGCGCCGAAGGGTGGGCGCTGTTCGCGCAGATCGGCACGATCGTGCTGTGCGCTGCCTACCTCGTGTTCGCCGTGCAGTCGTTCCGTCAGGCGCGCCTGGCCCGCGACACCGCCTGAGCACCCGCGACGTCGAAGCGGCGGCTGATCACTCGGTGGGGCCGCCGGCCTGGCGTCCCCGCACGAAGGTGAGCACGGCGTCGAGTTGGGCGTCGCTGTAACCACGGTTGGCCGGCATCGGACCGAAATCCCAGAGCCGTTCGTCGACCCCGTTGACGATCGCGTCGATGAACTGCGCGTCGGTGAGCTGGTCGGGGCCGTACACCGGATCGAGCAGCGATGGCCCGCGATCGGATCCGCCCAGATCGCCACCGTGGCACTGTGCGCAGTTCGCCGCGTAGATCGCCTCGCCCCGCTGCTGCTCGGTGCGCGGTCCGTCGGCGCCGCAGGCAACGCCCGCCGAGGCCAGCACGATCGTGCCGACCCCCGCAGCGAGGAGACGTGGGAGGCTCGCGACATCCATCACGCCAGTGTGGCATCTCGATGGTGCGATACCGTCGCATCCGTGCTCCGTCCGATCGTGCTGTTCGCTGTCGCTGTCGTCGTGACGGTTGCCGCCTGCGGATCGCAGGGTGACGACCGCCTCTCCGGACCGCCCGAGGTCGCTGCCACCACGGACGTCCCGGCCACCACCCGACCGTCGGAGCCCCCCACGACGGCCGACACCACCGCATCAACCGCCACATCCACCACCACGACGACCACGACCGCGCCGACGACGACCACCACGACGACCACTGCGACCACCACCACGACCACCACCACGACGGTCGCGATCCCCGCCGTAGTCGGTCCGCTGGATCTCTCGACCGAACGGGTCGGGCTCGGTCTCTCGGTTGACGGCCGCCCGATCGTTGCCGAGCGCTCCGGCACCGTCGGAGGGCGCCGAGTCCTGGTGATCGGCGTGATCCATGGCAACGAGGACGCCGGCGTGGCGATCGTCGACGAACTCCGATCCGAACCGGTACCCGAGGGAGTCGAGCTGTGGATCGTCGAGTCGATGAACCCCGACGGTCAGGCGGCCCAGGTGCGCGGCAACGCCAACGGCGTCGACCTCAACCGGAACTTCCCCTACGGCTGGGGCACGATCGGTGGGCCCGGCGATCCGCAGTACGCCGGCCCCGCGCCGGCCAGCGAGCCGGAGACCCAGGCGATGGTCAACTTCATGACGCAGCTCCGCCCGGACATCACGATCTGGTATCACCAGGACCTCTTCGTCGTGAATCCATCACAGGGACGCGAGGGGCGGGTGCGGGAGCGCTACGCGCAGCTCACCGGACTCCCGATGGGCCAGATCACCGGCGGCACCTACACCGGCATCGCGGCAACGTGGGCGCGCAACGAGTTCCGTCCCGCCGACGGGGTGGCCTTCATCGTCGAACTCGGCCCGACACTGTCGCCGATCGAGGCGATCACCCACGCCGACGCCGTGCGCACCATCGCCATCGAAGGCTGAGTGTCCACCTGGTGTCCGACGAGTAGGACTCAGCCCAGCCAGGCCAACATCGCGGCTGCGACGTCCTCGCCGCGATCGTCCTGCAGGAAGTGGCCGCCTGGCTCGAACTGCTGATGTGGTTGCCCGGCGGCGCCTGGAATGCGATCCACGAAGCCCGACTGGAGGTGTCCGAGCACGATGTCGCCAGGGGTCCAGAGCGTGAGTACCGGCTTGGTCCACTGCTCCCAGACCGACCATGCCGCCCGGTTGGCCGCAACGGCCGGATCATCTGGCGAGGTCGGTACCAGGAGCGGGAACTCGCGGGCCCCGGCCAGGTGGGTCTCGTCGGGGAACGGGGCCCGGTACGCATCGATCTCGGCGTCGGTGAGTTCGCGTGCCGTGCACGCACGGGCGAGCAGTGCACCACAGTCCATCGGGTCCATCGCCTGCGAGACCTGCTGCCACATCATGAAGCCGTCGCCCATCGGTTGCCCTTCGGGCAGTGCGGTGTTGCCGATGACCACTCGGTCGAACCAGTCCGGGTTCTCGGCGATCACCCTGAGACCGAGGAGCCCACCCCAGTCCTGCACGAACACGTGCAAGCCGTTCGTCGGGCGGTCGAGCCCGCCGACGAAGGCCGTGAGCCATCCCACGTGGTTCGCGTAGGTGTAGCTCGCCCGATCGGTCGGCTTGTCCGAGCGACCGAAACCGATCAGGTCGGGCACCACCACGCGGTAGCCGGCGTCGACGAGCGGCGGGATCATCCGCCGATACAGGTATCCCCAGGTGGGCTCGCCGTGCAGGAGCAGGAACGTGCCCGCTTCGCCGGAACCCTCTTCGACGTACGCCATGCGGAGCCCGTCGACGTCGGTGTAGCGCGGCTCGTACGGAAAGTCGACGAGGTCGGCGAATCGGTCATCGGGGGTGCGAACGAACTCGACGGTCATGCCCCACACTCTCCCAGACCCGACATGTAACGTTTGGTGTCAGACACCAAACGTTACATGCGGAGCAAGGCTGCCTCGTCCGGGCGCAGATCTCCGCTGACAGCGGTGCGCCCCGGATCGGTCGACAGCAGCAGCGTGGACCCCACCACGTCGCTCGGCAATGCGACGGCGCGATCGCCGAGGTTGACGAGCACGACGACGCGCTCGGCATCGAGCCGACGTTCGAATCGGATGACGTCACCGTCGAGGGGTGCGAACTCGATGTCGCCCCGGCGGAGCACGGCATGGTCATGGCGCAGCGCGAGCAGGTCGCGATACAACGAGTACATCGACCCCGCCTCCCCGACCTGCACGTCGGCGGCGTGGGACGACGCATTGACCGGGAAGGGCAGCCAGGGTCGCGTCGGCCAACCGTGGCCGGTCTCGCCGTCACCGTCGGCTGTCCACGGAATCGGCGCCCGGCATCCGTCGCGACCATCGGGGTCGACCATCCGCTCGGGCGGCACGACGCCGTCCCCCAGCCCGAGTTCTTCGCCGGCATAGAGGAACGGGGTCCCGCGCAGCGTCAACGACAGCACCGCTGCGGCGCGAGCACGTTCCTCGGATCCGTACCGGGTTCGGTGCCGCTGCTGGTCGTGGTTCGACAGTACGAACGTCGGCCAGCGGGGCTCGACGAAGTCGTCTTCCATCTTCGTCAACGCGGTGCGCATCCGATCGGCGGACCACGGTGTGTGGATCGGTCGGAAATCGAACGAGAGGTGCAGCTCGGGCGCCTCGGGTGTGCCGAGGTACGACGCGCTCTCGCCGTCGCGCAACAGATACACCTCTCCGACCATCATCGGCTGATGCTCGTAGCTGTCGAGCAGGGTGCGGATGCGCCTGAGCAGTTCGTGGCCGAACGGACGGTCGGTGACCAGAAGCGGCATGGATGCCAGATGGTCCGGCAGGTCCTCGACATCGGCGCCCTTGCCGATCAGGTTCACGACGTCGGCTCGGAAGCCGTCGACACCCCGGTCGAGCCAGTACTGCAGCCCCTCGTGCATCGCCGCCTCGACGTCGGGGTTCGCCCAGTTGAGGTCCGGCTGCTCGGCGAGGAACACATGCAGGTACGCCTGGTCGGTGTGCTCGTCGTGGGTCCACGCGGGCACCCCTTTGAACTGCGACATCCAGTTGGTGGGCGCCGACCCGTCGGGACGCCGATCGCGCCACACGTACCAATTGCGCTTGGGGTTGTCGCGAGACGACCGCGATTCGACGAACCACGGATGGTCGCTGGACGAGTGATTCGGAACCCAGTCGAGCAGCAGGCGCATGCCGCGCTCGTGGACACCGGCGATCAGTTCGTCGAAGTCGGCGTCGGTCCCGAACACCGGGTCGATGCCGCAGTAGTCGGCGACGTCGTAGCCGAAGTCGCGCATCGGCGAGGTGAAGATCGGCGAGAGCCAGAGAGCGTCGATGCCCAGGTCGGCGATGTAGTCGAGCTTGCCGGTGATCCCGGCAAGATCACCGATGCCATCGCCGTTCGAGTCGGCGAACGACCGCGGATAGATCTGGTAGACCACGGCATCGCGCCACCACGGCGTGGAGTCGGAATTCATCGGACGGCTCATCCGACACCGACCGACGGGTCGATGGCGCCGGCCGCCAGTTCGCCCCGCTCGATGTTGCGCAGGGAACGGAATCGTTCGACGCGCAGGGAACGAAATCGTTCGACCACGTCACTCGACCACGGGACCCGCACGATCACCTGTCCGTTGCGCTCCGGCTCTACTCGCTCCGCACCGAGATCTTTCACCGAGCGAGTCTCGCACGTGTTCACATCACCGAAACGAACGCGGAACATCGGTTCCGTACCTTGACGGGATGTCGTCGCGACCGGCCGCGTCCCCAGAGGTTCGATGATCGAAGCTGTCGATCCGTTCATCGGGACCGACGTCACCGAACTCGCCGCGCCGACAGGTCTCGCCGCCACCTGGTGGTGGCCCAAACCTCAGGTCGGCAACACCCATCCGGGCGCCACGTCGCCGCTCGGCATGGTGTCCGCATGCGCCTACTCGGGCGCGTACCCAACGGGCTACGGCGTCCACGAGCTCTCCACCGAGGGCGTTCCGGCCGCACTGCACGAGCGTCTCGTGGCCTCCGGGTTCACGCACTTCCAGCAGTCGGGCACCGGCGCCATCCGCAAGTACTACAACTACTTCCGTGTCACCCCGATGGTCGACCCCCTCGACGATCTCGGGACGCTGTGGGCGCTCCGCGAGGAAGCGGCCGAGCCGGGCTACTACTCGACCACGCTCGACAACGGCATCCGGGCCGAACTGACCGTCGGCCCGAAGTCGGCGGTGCACCGCTACACCTTCCCGGCGCGCCGTGACGCCCGGCTGGTGATCGACTTCTCACTCGGTGGGCTCGCCATCGAGCACGGGCGTACCGTACCGACTCGCGCCCACCTGGCAACGCTCGAACCCGGTGTCGCGGAAGGCGAGATCGTCGTGGAAGGTGCACCACTGGCCGTGCACATCGAGTGCGACACGCCGTCGTGGCGCCAGATGCTCTGGTACGACCAGCGCCTGATGCCGGGCGGCACGCGGCTCGAGTTCGACTCGATCCGCGCAACCACGCTGCGGCCCTTCGGACTGATCCTCCTCGGGCCGACCAGGGCCGGCCAGGCGGTCGAGCTGCGGTTCGGTTTCTCGTTGCGCGGCGTCGAGCAAGCAAGGCGCAACCTCCACGGCGACTGCGGTGCCGGCCGACGAAGCTTCGAGCGACGCCGGGCCGCCACACGCACCGACTGGGCGAACCGCCTCGGTGCCGTTCGCGTCGAGACGACGTCGAGCGAACGTCGCACGATCTTCTCGACGGCGCTCTACCACTCGCTGATCAAACCGTGTTTCGCTCCCGACGAGAGCCCGTTCTGGCGGGCGTCGGGCCCGTTCGTGTTCGACATCGCCACGATGTGGGACATCTATCGCACGCAGCTGCCGCTGCTGACGCTGTTGGCGCCCGACCGGGCAGTCGAGCTGGCCACGGCCCTGCTGGCCATCTGCGAGGAAGAGGGCAACCTGCCGATCGGATACCGGATGGCGCTGGGCGCCGACCGGTTCGCACGTCAGGGCAGTGCACTCGCACACACGTTCCTCGCCGACGTCTGCGCCCTCGACCTGCCCGGCATCGACTGGGACTGGGCGCTCGTGCACATGCACAACGACCTGCGACGGAACTACGGCGAGGAGTTCCTGGAACGAGGCATCGCACACCCGATCACCCACACGCTCGACCTCTCGTACGGCTACCACTGCACCGCCCAGGTCGCCCGCCACATCGGCGACACCGACCTCGCGACGCAGCTCGATGCCCTCGCCTCCAGGTGGGTCGACGCTTTCGATGCCGACACCGGCTTGCTCGTCGACTCGACGTTCTACGAGGGCGGCAAATGGAACTACTCGTTCCGTCTCACCCATGACATGGCGCAGCGCATCGAGCTGGCGGGCGGTGAGGAGCGGTTCGTCGCGCTCCTCGATCGTTTCTTCGGGTTCGGCGCTGGACGGGTCGAGCAGCTGGGAGTGGCTCCCGATGCCGCCACGGTCGCCGAGGGCTACGCCCTCGATCGCTTCGAGGGTCTCAACAACGAACCGGACATGGAAGCCCCGTGGGGGTACCACTACGTGGGCCGCCCGGACCGCACCGCGGAGATCGTCCACGCAGCGGTCAACAACCAGTTCGGAAGCGGGCGGGGCGGCCTGCCCGGCAACGACGACTCGGGCGGGTTGAGCTCGTGGTACGTCTGGGCCTCGCTCGGCCTGTTCCCGGTTGCCGGCCAGCAGCTGGTGTTCGTCAACGCCCCGTCGTTCTCGCACGCCCACATCACCGTGCCAGGGGGCTCGTTCGTGATCGAGACGACCGGCTTCGTCGAGCCCCGGCCCGACGGACCGGCGCAGTACGTCCAGTCGGTGCGCCTCGACGACCACGACCTCGACCGGAGCTGGATCTCGCTCGCCGAGCTGCACCGCGGCGGCCGGCTGCACATCGAACTCGGACCCGCACCGTCGAGCTGGGCAACGACCAGCCGGCCCCCGTCCGTCTCGACGACGAGCATCGACACGACCGCGGCAACGGGCACTGCCACGAGCGGGGCGAGTGTCCACGAGAGGAGTCACCCATGACCGCTACGCCCACCGCCACGATGCCGGGGACTGCGATCGCCACGAGGCGCCTCGTGATCGTCGTGCGCGCTGATCCGGTGATCTGTGGGCATTCCGGGGAGGCCCGCAACCTCGCCGAGGTGGCGCTCACCCGAGGTTTCGACGACGTCCGCATCGTCACCTGGCCGATCCCGGCACTGCAGGCGGCAGGGCTCCCGCTCAAGCCGCTCGACACCGTGCTGCCCTACAGCGACGGCATCACCGTGGAGCGCCCCGACCCGGTCGGCGACTACAAGGTGCCCGATGCACGCTTCTACGGCGGCATCGTCGGCCGCCTCGTCGAGCTGTTCACCGACGGTGTGCCCACCGTGGCGATGTCGTTGTACCTCACGCCGCATGCCACCGCCATCACCGACGCGCTGGCCGTCGCCCGGGCCACCGGGCTGCCCGTCGACGTGGTCACGATCGCCGAGGCCGTCGGGTCCGACATCACCAACGTGGTGCGCACCTGCGTGGAGGAACAGCTCTTCGGCGCCGCCGCCCAGGTGCTCACCACATACCTGGCCAACGACCACTGCGTGGCGGTGTCGGAGTTCACCAAGGAACTGATCGTCGACTCGGCGACCGCGATCGACGGCCGCCACGGCACCTCGTTCGCTGCACAGTGCCGCGAACGCGTGGCGATCTCGTACCCGGCGATCGACAGTCGCCAGTTCACCGACCTCGACCGCGGGCGTCTCGACGACGTGCTGGCCCGGCGGGGGTTGACCGACGACGGCTACGTGCTGTTCCTCTCGCGGGTGACCAAGGCAAAGGGCGTCGACGACCTGATCGACGGCTACGCCGCGAGCCACGCGCAGGAATGTGTGCCGTTGGTGATCGCCGGCACGGGCCCCGAAGCTCCTGCACTCAGGGCCCGGGCAGAAGCGTCGTCGGCCGCCCATCGCATCGTCTTCTTCGATGATGTCGACGACGACGAGAAGGCCTTCCTGATGGCCGGCAGCGCTGCCTATGTCCTGCCGAGCAAACCCCGTCCCGAGTTCGTCGAGACATTCGGTATCGCGCTGGTGGAGAAGATGCTCGCAGGCGGTGGACCGGTGATCACCACTGCCACGGGTGGCATCCCCGAAGCGATCGGCGACCATGCCACCGTCGTCCCGGTCGGCGACCCGATGAGGATCGCGCAGGCGCTCGACGATGCCATTCTCCGCACTTCGTCCGAGCAACGCGCCGCCCTCGCCGCAGCCGCTCGCGAACACGCGATGCAGTTCGACCGCGTCAACGTCTTCGACCGGCTGTTCGGCCGCCTCGCCGGCACCGACGTGGCTGCGTGACGCTCAGCGCGCCCGACGCCACCTCAGACGAATGTGGCGAAGACGTCGAGCGGCTCGCGCTCGGTGGTCAGCGAGTTGATCGGAGCATCGGGGTCGGCGTGGCCGATGGCGACACCGCAGAAGATGCGCTGCTCCTCGGGTGCGCCGACGAACTCGGTGACTGCGTTCTCGTACACGGCCCACGCTTCCTGCGGGCAGGTGTCGAGCCCGGCCTCCTGCGCGAGCAGCATGAACGTCTGCAGGAACATGCCGAGGTCCGACCACTGTGGCGGTCCCATGATCCGGTCGATGAAACAGAAGATCGCGGCAGGCGCACCGAAGAAGTCCATGTTCTTGGCGAACTGTCCGAGACGACCGGCCTTGTCGTCTCGTCCGATGCCCAGCGTGGCGTACATGTCCTCACCCACCTTGAAGCGCGAGCTCCGGTACGGCTCGTGCAATGGTGACGGGTAGATGTCGTAGGCCGCCGGCTCGATCGGGCGGTCGGCGAGGAACTCGCGGAACCGGACCATCGAGTCGCCGTTGACGACGTAGATGCGCCACGGCTGCACGTTGCCACCCGACGGCGCCCGCGACGCCGTGCTCAGCAGCTGAGCGATGACCTCGTCAGACACCGGGTCGGGCAGGAAGGCCCGAACAGACTTGCGGGCGTTGACGGCATCGGTCACGTTCACCGCTGCAGTCTGGCCGGACCTGTCTCCCCGGATCGAACCGAGTGCGTTCAATCATTGGACTTGGCCAGCCATCCGTGGCACAGTTCGCCGATGACCACGACGGCAGCGGCGTCTGCGCCCTCCGACGAGATCCCACGCGAGGCCCGCCTCACGCTCGCCGTTGGCTCACTTGCCGTGCTCGCGGTGTTCCTCGACACCACGGTGTTGTTCGTCGCGTTCCCCGACATCGTCGCCACGTTCGACTCGGTGGCACCGGCGCAGCTGTCGTGGGTGCTCAACGCCTACACGATCGTGTTCGCCGCCCTGCTGGTTCCGGCCGGCAAGTTCGCCGACCGACTCGGCCACAAGCGGGCCTTCCTGTTCGGCTCGGCGCTGTTCACCGTCGCATCGATGGCATGCGGGCTCGCCCCGTCGGCCGGCATCCTCGTCGTGTTCCGGGCGATCCAGGCGATCGGCGCCGCGACCTTGATCCCGTCGTCGCTCGCCCTCGTGCTCCGAGCGTTCCCACCCAGCAAGGTGCCGTTCGCCGTCGCCATCTGGGGCGCGACCGGCGCAGTTGCCGGCGCGTTGGGCCCGACGCTCGGAGCGGTCCTGGTCGAGGCGGCGAGCTGGCGATGGGTGTTCTTCGTCAACCTGCCCGTGGGACTCTTCACCGTGTTCGCCGGCCGGCGCATCCTGCGCGAGTCCCGAGTCGACACCGCCGTCCTGCCCGCCCCGATCGGGGTCGCCCTGATCGCGGTGGCGTGCGGGTTGACCTCACTCGGTCTGGTGCAGAGCGAGTCGTGGGGATGGAGCGACGCCCGAACGACCGGCTCGATCGTCGGCGGAATGATCGTGCTGGGCGCGTTCGTCGCCCACCAACGGTGGACGTCGGCACCTGCGCTCGACATGGAGCTGTTCGCCATCGGGAACTTCTCGTGGGGCAACGCGGCGACCTTTGCCTTCGGCGTCGCATTCACGGCCATGTTCTTCTCGTCGATCCTGTTCCTGACCGAGGTCTGGAACTACTCGATCCTGCGTGCCGGCTTCGCCGTCGCGCCGGGACCGGCGCTCGTGGCCGTGCTCGCCCCGTTCATGGGCAGGCTCGCCGGGCGGATCGGCCAGCGGCCGTTGTTGCTCGGCGGCGGCGCGATCTTCGCTGTCGGTGGACTCTGGCGACTCGTGTTCCTCGACGGTACGCCGAGCTACGTCGCCGACTACTTGCCGTCGATGCTGTTCACCGGCTTCGGTGTGGCGATGTGCCTCCCGCAGCTGTCGAGCGTGGTCGCCCAGTCGCTGCCACCGAACCGGCTCGGCGTCGGCGGCGGTTCCAACCAGGCCATCCGCCAGTTCGGTGGCACGCTCGGCGTCGCGCTGACGATCGCGTTCATCGCCACGCCGACCTCGCTCACCGAGGCGTTGTCCCACTTCGACCTCGTGTGGTGGCTGTTGATCATCGGCGGCCTGCTCACCACTGCCCTGTCGGTCCCCCTCGACACCCGACGGACCTCCGTAGGGTTGGTGATCACACGTCAGGAGCCATCGTGAGGAGCAGTCGATGAAGCGCAAGCCGCTGGGCCACATGCAGTGCCCGATCGCCCAGACGCTCGACATCGTCGGCGACCCGTGGACGCTGCTCATCGTGCGCGACGCCGTGTTCGGCATCACCCGATTCGACGATTTCCGCCGCAGCCTCGACATCCCGCGCGCCACGCTCGCGACCCGCCTCGACAGCCTGGTGGAGCACGGCGTGATGGAACGCCGCCGGTACCAGGAACGCCCGGAACGCCACGAGTACGTCCTCACCGACAAGGGCCGCGACCTGCGCAGGGTGATGGTGTCGATGCTCCAGTGGGGTGACGCCTGGTCGGCGCTGCCGGAACCGCCGGTCACCCTCCTCGACGCCGACACCGGCAAGGAGATCGAGCCGGTCTACGTCGACGCGGTCAGCGG
>Ga0102938_10000778_pt1 | contig 23915 bp, 17 predicted proteins | sample SalPonR2_B_D2_MG_FD_84516 | JGI IMG/M metagenome (GOLD analysis project Ga0102938, IMG submission 84516) | Salt pond soil microbial communities from South San Francisco under conditions of wetland restoration - Salt Pond MetaG R2_B_D2_MG | ecosystem: Environmental > Aquatic > Marine >... | reverse complement strand
TGGCAAATATCCTTCAAAGAGTCACCTAAAGCTCCCAGCCTTCCCGGCTGCACGCTGCAAAGTGTAAATCAACAGAGATTGCAAGCCGACCCCAATTCAAGCTGCAAACCATGTCATGCACCCCGAGCAGGAATGTCAGGAGGATCAGATAGCAGCGGTATGTCATCCTGTGTTACCTATGGATCTGGAGCCTACTGAATATCGGCATGAAGTTCCAAAACGGCAAAGATCGCTCGATGGTCAGAAGCGACAGCCTCGTCGAGCACCTTAACCTCAACAACTTTCCAGCGATTCGCCGGACGGTGCAAAATAAAGTCGATCTGCTTTGTCGGCTGATTCACCGGCACCGTTGCCATGGGATTTTCATTCGTGCGATTCCACTTCGCATGGAGCAGTTGAAGCGTTTCACTATCGGGCGTGGCGTTCAGATCGCCTGCCAGCAATGCGGGATGTTGTGGATGGACCGCGATCAGCTCATTGATGACCTTCGCCGAGGCTAGTCGCTCGCGTTCATCAGCCCGATAGTCTAAATGCGTGGCGAGCAACCTCACAGTCTGGCCGGAGTGGGGCATTTCCATTTCCGCTTCGATAACTCCTCGTTGCTCACCGTCGGCGATGCTGGGGAGCAGATGATTTTTGTGTTGGGTGATCGGAAACCGTGAAAGCACGGCGTTGCCATAGTGCCCCCCTTGCAGTTCGATGTTGGCGCCAAAGACGATGTTCATCTCGGTCAGTCGGGCCAGTTCCGCAGGTTGGTCCACACCACCTGTTCGCTTCACTTTCCGATCCACTTCCTGCAACGCCACGATGTCCGGTTTGACGGAAAGGATGACATTCGCAATCCGCTCCAGGTCGAGCTTGCCGTCGACTCCTTCACTATGATGGATGTTATAGCTGAGTACTCGCAGGCGAATGGGTTCCGCGGATTGGCTTGTGGACACGGTCAAGACCGACGCCACCGTCAACAGCACAAGTCTGATCAATTGGTTCATCTTTTCGCGACTCCTCATTGGGCTGATCGCCACGTGAGCATTTTCGATTCACCATTCCAATGATGCTGAGCATTGCTGGTGTATGTGGTGAGTGTGACCCCATGGGCAGCGAATCTCGCGGTCGTCCAGCCGGTCGTTGATTTTGTTGAGTCGGCGACATACGACGTCGCCGGCATATTCAAAATGTGGATGCCTTGATGTGTAGCATAGCTACGATCGTGGATGTGGCCATGGATGTAGGCTTTGACCCACTTGCGCGGTCCAAGGACGTCCCACAGTTCTTGCGAGTCAATCAGCCCGCCGGGGAAGTGTAACGGATCACCGCCGAGTCGCGGATTATGATGGGCCACGATAATTGCTGGCTTCTTCTGCAAACGGTCCAAAGCAGAGGCGAGCCATTTAAGCTGCTGGGCACCGATGGTTCCCGGGGTCACCATCGTCTTTTGCAGTGAGTCGAGCAAAAACAAGTTGGCATGCTGCGTTTCGACAACCGAGATATGTCGCGACTCGACAGGAGGCTCATCTGATCGCTGCTCTTTGAGTATCTCATAGAACGCATTGCGGTGATCGTGGTTGCCGAGCGTGAGATGGATGTCGACGCCCATTTCCTGCAGCGGATGAATCAGTTTTGCAAAATGCCGATAGTCCCCCGGTTGGCCATCTTTGAGAGCCAGATCGCCGTTGATCAGCACGCACGCTGGCTTCATCGGTAGACTCACCAGTTTCGTGACAATTTGACGCAAGTGAGTGGGGACAGGTGAATCCTCCGGCTGTGTTTCACCAATGTGTGTATCGTTCAGCAGATAAACGAGCTCGGCGTCCACATCTCCGGCCTCTGACGCCCGGGCGCCGGTCCCATACAGCAGGATGCTCGCCCCTGTCGCTTGAAGGAAATGCCGTCGACTTGGGGTGGTTAAATGGATTGGCAAATCATCCGCCTCTTTCGGGGTAACATCGCGTGTCTTATCGAGTAAACATCTTACCATCCCACGGGTCGCCCATCGCGTTTTCCAGTTCCCGAAGGGGGCACCACCACCATCGACCGGATGCGTTCGATTTTAGACGCCATCGATAGGTCGCTCGACGCTGGCCGCCGTGTTTCCATGCACTGTTTCGGAGACATGGGGCGAACCGGGGCCACCGTGTGCGGTTGGATGTCACGTCATGGCTTGTCGGAGCCATCCGTATGCTCGAAGCACCAAGCGAACAACTGCAGCGTAGCGCCGGCAGCATCGACAGTCAAAACGCGAAAACAGGCGAGCGTAGTGGAAGCCGCGGGTACGACGGAGGCAAGAAAATTACGGGGCGAAAGCGGAACATCGCCGTCGACACGCTCGGGTTGCTGCATTCCTGGCGGATCGAAGTTCAAGCCGATTCATGTCTCGAACATTCCCGATGACGACCAAGTCATGGATGACGAACTGGTGGAACCGATCAAGTCGGCAACAGCGCCGATCATTGCCGAACACTTTCTTTTCTAAAGCCTACGTCGGATCGGGAATGACTTTTCCTGTTCGGTCGTCCACTCGGTGCAGCCGGGTGACCTCTGCCGTTGCACCATTGTCGGATTTCAGCGAGACCAACCAGTAAGGTTCGTTCGGCACATTTGCGGCGACCATCGCTCGTAGGATCTCCGGATCATGCACGCCGTTCTCGCTGTACAACTTCGCGTAAAAATCCTTTTCCCGGCGAATCTTCTCCGCGTCGAAGAACACTGCGGAACACTTCGTGCCGGGCGGAATGTCGCCAAAGTGTTCAATGACAATCATGATCGCCGCTTTTTGATCGATCTCGCGTTTTTTCAAACCTTGCTCCTGATCCGCAATGTTTGCATCCCGAACATCCTGTGCTGTCACATCCGCCGTGCAGATTGGTAGTCTACCTCACCAACGGAAAGGACTAGTCATCGTTGGACATTCGTCACAACATGTTTCGTGCAGTGTCTGTTGTGCGGTTGGAATCGGGCCATGGAACCACGGAATCTCATGGAACCACGGAATCTCGTCGCCGCCTACTTCTTGTTGCAAACGATTGGCGCTCTGTTTGGTTGGGTGCTTGATCGTTTCTCGGGACGACGCATCAAAGGTTGAGGGCTTCGCCAAAAATCAGAGGCCGCTGATCGAATGCATCGCGAATCAGGTCGGTGCAATGATTCGCCGCGAAAACGAGTCCTCGGAAGCCAGTGGCTTTCGCCAATGGCGTGGTCCACGAGGGCGTTTGACAAAAAAGACCCCCGTCCCCTTATTGGCGCGGCGCTTGGTTGTGGTGGTTTTTCAGGGGCTCCCTTTCGGTGGCTTGGATGTCTAAAGTAAACGAATTGGGTTTCGTTTCCGTCCTTGTAGCTTCTAGCGTTTCGCTTTGATTATGGCCGCGCCACGTGTTTTGATCCTTCGGGCTCCTGGTACCAACTGTGACGAGGAGACGGCTTACGCTTTTGAATTGGCGGGCGCTCAGGCGGAGCGGGTGCATGTCAATCGCTTGATTGAAAATCCGGCGCTTGCGGCTCGCTTTCAGATTCTCTGCGTCCCTGGGGGGTTTAGCTATGGCGATGACATCGCCGCGGGGCGGATTCTGGCCGGCCGGATGCAGCGACATCTCGCGACGATGGTCCAGGATTTTTGTGGTGAGAATGAAAATCGCTTAATGCTGGGGATTTGCAATGGCATGCAGGTGCTGATGCGACTGGGCGTGCTGTCCAGTGGGCTGGAGAACGAAACTCCCACGACGCTGACATGGAACCATCACGGTCGCTTTGAGGATCGCTGGGTGCATCTCCGCGTCGATCCGCAAACGGACTGCGTCTTCTTGCAAGGCATCGCGCAGATGTACCTCCCGATGGCGCATGCCGAAGGTCGCTTTGTCACTGCCAGCGATTCGATTCGCGAGCAACTGCGGGCTGACGGTCGCTTGGCGTTGCGATACTGCGATGCGGCGGGCACGCTGAGCGAGCAGCCGTTTGCGTTTCCCGTGAACCCCAATGGCAGCGAAGCCAACGTGGCGGGAGTTTGCGATGCAACGGGACGTGTGTTTGGCTTGATGCCGCATCCCGAACGTCACATCGATCCCACGCATCATCCGTATTGGACTCGCCGGGCCACTCCGCCCGAAAGTGGCGAAGGCTTGCAGATGTTCCGCAATGCGGTGGAATTTTTCGCCTAGGTTACAGGAATGCCGGCGTGCCTTGGCGGGCGGTGCTGAGGATTGGCGGGCGGTGCTGAGGATTGGCGGGCGGTGCTGAGGATTGGCGGGCGGTGCTGAGGGGTTGTGCGGATCGCCCCGGAAAGATGCCATTCGGGTGGTGGCCTTTCCGCCCGTCGTTCGCGACAATCCGAGCCGACGCACGTACTTCATTCGATGCGTGCGGCGGCCGAATTTGTCTCAGCCTTGCCTTAGAACTCGAGGACCGCGTGATGCGCAGAAACGCTTTCACCTTGGTCGAGCTGTTGGTAGTGATCACCATCATCGCCATCTTGATCGGTTTGCTTTTACCTGCCGTCCAGAGTGTGCGCGAAGCGGCACGGCGGATGTCATGCAGCAACCATTTAAAGCAGATCGGATTAGCTTTCCAGAACTACGAGAGTTCGCACCAGAAACTGCCCTTTGGCTGGGACACTCACGGGACGCTTTGGACGGCGATGATCTTGCCTTACATCGAAGGCAACACCGTCTATGAATCGTTGACCTTTGCCGAGGGGGGCAGTGGAAGCTGGGCGGCGTCGGGGCGTAATCGCGATGCGGCGGGCACGGTCATCAGTGTCTATCGCTGTCCCAGCATGTCGCAACCTCTACACTTGAACAGCAGCCTGATCCCCAACCGCGTGCCGGCCAGTTACCGTGCCAACGCGGGCAATGAGGTGACTTCGGACGACACCAGTACGACTGTTATTCCCGGCACGAAGTCGCTTGAGCAAATTGATTTGAACGGCATCTTTTACGCTTGCAGCGAGACACGTTTTCGCGATATCCAAGATGGGTTGTCCAGCACGCTGTTCGTCGGGGAGTCGTACACCGACAACAACTTTATGAAAGATGGTCAAGCGATGGATCATTGGTACTTTGGGTCGCCGCAGATGGATGCTTGCCGCTGCGACGGCGGCAACGGCGGGACGGAATTCTCCGAGGCGGTCGGCAGCGTTTATCCGGCGATAAATTTGCGTTTTCGCGATCCCACGGCCCATGGTCGCCTGATGGAATTGTCATTCGGAAGTTACCATCGGGGCGGAGCGTTTTTTGTGCTTGGGGACGGTTCGGTGCGATTCGTTACGGACAGCATCGATCTACAGACCTATCGCGCTCTCGGTTCTCGCGATGGCTTCGAAGTGGTATCGCTCGATCCGTAACCCAATCCTTGCGTTCATCATCAGTTTACGGAGGCCAACCGGTGGCATCGATACTCTTCAAGCAAGCCGCTGTCGTCTTTCCCACCGAGGTCGCGGTCGCCAATGTGTTGGTGGTCGGCGGAAAAATCGTCGACATTGATGCGGCGGACACGACGCAGTGCGACCAAGTGGTTGATGCGCGTGGCAAGTACTTGATGGCCGGAGTGGTCGACGATCAGGTCCACTTTCGCGAGCCTGGTTTGACGCACAAAGAGGACCTTGCGTCGGCCTCCCGAGCCTGTGCGGCCGGGGGGGTGACGACCTTCTTGGAAATGCCCAACACCCTCCCGCATGCGATCACCGTTGAGGGCGTGCGTGCCAAAGAATCGCTGGCGGCATCGAAGTCGCTGGTCAATTACGGCTTCTACATCGGCGCGACGGTCGACAATGTGGCCGAACTGCAGGCTGCGGAGAACATCCCCGGCATTAAGATCTTTATCGGTAGCAGCACCGGCACGTTGTTAGTCGATCGGCAGGCCGCGTTGGAGCAGATTTTTGCACAGACCACGTTGCCGATCTGCGCGCACTGCGAAGATGAATCGACCGTTCAAGCCAACGCGGAGCGCTTTGCCGGGCAACATGACGTCGCCATCCATTCACAGATTCGCGACGTGCGGGCGGCGGTCATCGCGACACGACGCGCGATCGATTTGGCGGTTCGACATCAGCACCGCTTTCACGTGTTGCACGTTTCGACCGGCGATGAGTTGCCGTTGCTGGTCGGGCACCAGCCGTACATTACCGCTGAGGTCTGTCCGCACCACCTATTCTTCAATACCGACGACTACGCGCGGTTGGGGTCGTTGGTGCAGATGAACCCGTCGATCAAGTCGGCCGACGACAATCGCCGCTTGTGGCAAGGTTTGTTGGACGGTCAGATTCAAGTGATCGCGACCGATCATGCCCCTCACACGCTGGAGGAAAAACGCCAGCCCTATCCGGCGAGCCCTTCCGGGTTACCGGCGGTCGAAAATAGTTTGGCGCTGATGCTGAACGAAGTCACGCAGGGGCGCTGTTCGATCGAGCAGGTGTCGCGCTGGATGAGCGACGCGCCGGCAAGAGTGTGGGGGATCGTGGGCAAAGGCCGTATCGCCGTCGGCTATGACGCCGATTTAGTGTTGGTGGATCTAGAGAAGCAGCGAACGATCCGCAATGCCGAGCAATACACCAAATCGCGTTGGTCCCCGTGGGATGGCGCGACGTTAACGGGCTGGCCTGTGGCGACGTGGGTCGCCGGGCGGTGTGTCTTCAGCGAGCAAGGACTGGATGAATCGGCTCGTGGAACGAAGCCGCTGTTTGATCATGCTCGTGGTGGATACTGGGCCACCGGCGACGGGATCGGCACCGCCTAGGGACCTGAACACACCGCCGCAATGCTTGGCGTTTGCGGTGGGCTATTCCACGACCGGTGCGGGGACGCCGGCGATCGGGACCGCTTGCCAGCGAATGTCTTGGCGGCGCAATTTCGCCTCCCATTTCTTGACGTCGTTCTTGCGACGTGCGGCGTTTTCTTGCTCCGGTTTGTAGTACAGCGTGGTGCCGGTGATGCGCCGCAAGGCTTCGATCGCCAGAACTCGCAGCGGCATTTGGGGGCTATCCAGAGTCTGGACAAGGAACTCATCCGCGCCGGCAGCTAATTGTTCGGGAGAATAATCCCACAGCAAACGAAACAATGGCTCCGCACTCGCCGCATCCATGCTCGCCGCACCCGCGCGAACTTCTTGAGCCGCCGCGGGGCTGAGGTCGATGCGTCTTTTGAGCGTTGCCACGTGATCATTCCAGTACGCTTTTTGACTGGGTGTGTTCAGCATGCCGTCGGTTCCAAAAAAGATGTCAGGCTTGCCGAGCATCGCCAGCGTCTGAGCCGCCAGGGCGCCGACTTCGGCGCGTCGGTAGCTCACCGCTCCGCGTAGTTCCAGTTCGACCGACTGTTTACCGGGCAGCAGTGCCAGCAGGTTCTCCCTGGCCGCCTTTTCGACCAAGCTCTGCCGTGTGCCGTTGATCCATTGCGGTATCGACTCGGTTACCGACCGTTCGCCGGCGCCGTCACCGATCTGGCTCCACTGTTCCCCGGTCTGGAGTGTCTCGCTGTTGCCGTCGGCATCGCGCCACACCACCGGGCCGATCACCACGGTGGCTTGCGTTACGAAGACACGGTTTTCCAGGTTGGTCGGATCCGTGCCCGGCGTCCGGAAAGGATGGACGTCGATCGCCACCGTTGCTCCGACGTCGTCTAGTTCCAGCAGCACCGAACGCGCACCGGTTCGCAGCGGGATTTGGGCTTCGGCGGCAAGTGCCGAAACGACCACGCGCCCGCTTTGCAGTTCCAGTTCAGGGGCTTCGCCGGAGGCTGCGAAAGCGGTCACCGTCGGGCCGACCAACGTTAATTCATATTGTTGCGGCGCCGCCAGGGTGTTTCGAAACGTGGGAGGTGTCACCAGCGTTGTGGTGGAATCGATCACCGATGGTTCGTCAAATATTTGCCAAGCTTGGTCGCCGCGGGGCTTGCCCAGCAGCAGGCTGTCACTGGACGAAGCATTTGTGAAGGTGAGCAACGAGGGGCGGTCGGCCGATGGGTCGACCTCCACGACTTCGGGAACCGATGGCTCGGTCATCGCGGCTCCCGCATCGGCAACGCGCACCGCCGGTTCGGTCGGCGAAGTGGTCGCCGGCCCCTGTGCCTGCTCGGGCATTGGGGTGGTCGCTGACGGTGGCTCTGACGGTGGCGCGGTCGTGGGTGGAGTTACCGCGGCGTCTTGGGGCGGCGACGCCGACGGGGACAGATCCGAGTTCGCTTCGGGGGCCGGTTCCGGAGACGCAGCCGTGGTCGGTGTCCCAGGATTCTCGAGCGGAGTTTGTGGGGTGTCCGACGTGTCCGCCTGTTCGGTTGGCGTCGTGTCGCGATCTGCGGCAGCCCGATCCTCAAGCGGTGCGGTGTCGGATTTTTGTGCGGTTTCGGACCGATTGGGGTCCAATAGCGGGGCGAAGGCCTGCTTCAGCACGAACAGCATGGCACCGATCAAGACCAGCGTGACCAGCCACGGCAGCACACGCGCGACGCGGAGGCGATCGCCAAAAATCTCATGAGCTTCGGCGGCGTTCAGCGGACGGTTACCTGCGATGGCTGGTTCTCGGCTGTCGCGGGGAAGCGACGTCGCCGCAGCGCCTCCCGACGGTACGGTCGCTTGCATCCGCGTTGCCGCCTGGAAAGCTCCTGAATCGTCCAAGCTGACTGGCATGATCGGTTGTGCGGTGCCCGCATCGGGCGCGTCGAGCGTTTCCACCGAGTGACTGCTCAGCCGATAAACGCGGTCTCGCAATGCGGGTGGCACATCGGCCGGTTTGCCCAACACCAACGTGAGAACTTCGTGGGCTCCAGCCGCTTCGGCAAGATGCACGGGTGACTCCAAACAGGTCCGGTCGACTTCGGCCGCTTGTTCGGGAGCCAGCGTGCTGTCGAGATATTCGGCCATCACATTCGGGTCGTCCGTCGGCCCGGTTGCCGTGGGGGGCGGGGCCGATAGGCGAGCATTGCCCACGACATTTCCGATCAGTTCCAGCAGAGACTGGGCGTAACTGCTGTCCTTCACCTTTTCACTCAGACGCGCTTCGTCGTCGGGGCCAAGGGTCTTGTTGCGTAGTGCCAGCAGGGTTCTAAGGGTCAATCGCATGAATGGTTGCCTCCACTGTTAATAGTGGCGCCGCGTGTCGCAATCCGTACAGAATTCTCGACAAAAATTCTCGACAACAATTCTAGGCGGTGAACAGCGTACCCTCATCGGCATCCCGTGGCGGATCGATGTCGGACCTGTCGGCGGGCAACGTTGGTGGTGGCATCACCCGGTCGATGGCGTGGGAAAGGGACGAGCGGTCGAGCAAGCTGTCTAGGTCGAGCATCCCCAGGAACTGACCGCCGTAAGAGACCACGGGCAGTTGCCGCATACGGCGATGGGGAGGGTTAGTCAGAATGTCCTCGATACGTTGTTCGGGATAGAGCGTCGGCAGGTCACAGCGGGCCAGGGCGGCCACCGGTTGCTCCCAGGTAGTCCCGTGTTGCTGGTTGCGCATCGCTTTGGCCAAATCTTGCAGGTGCACCATGCCGATCAGTTGTCCGGTAGCGTCGGCGACTGGCAAGACCGTTTCGGCCGAACGCTGCCAGAGCCGAGCCAGTTCACCAAGCGTCTGTTCCGCCGATACCATGGCAACGCCGTCCATGTGGATCATCGAATCGGCGACGCGGAGGCCACGCACCGATTCGGTGACCGCGACCTGCTTGGCTTCCATCATGCCGGCCCAGGCGATGAAGCAGGAGATCAGCAACAGGACATAAAAGGAGTTCGAGTAGGCGAAGGCAGCCATGAACATGGCGCAGACCAAGCCGATGCGGGAGGCCACCCACGTGGCGCGTCGATAATTCATCATCATCGCCAACAGGCTGCGCAGCACGCGTCCGCCGTCCATCGGAAAGGCGGGAATCATATTGAAGACGACCAACGCGATGTTGGCGATCAAGATCACCAGCACAAAGCCAGGCACCGAAAGGCTGCCCGTTTCGACATCCTGCATCGACTGTTCAGCGCTCTGGAGAAAATCACTCGAAACGATTCCCAACACCAACAGCACGCTGGCCAACAGCATCGCGATGACGACATTCACCGCCGGTCCCGCCACGGCGATCAGGAACTCTTGCCAAGGTACACGCGGCATATGCTCCAGCCTCGCCACCCCCCCGATCGGTAGCAGCGTGATGTCGCGGGTCCCGACGCCAAAGCACCGCGCCATCATCGCGTGCCCGTATTCATGCAGCGTGACGCATAAATACATGGTCAGCACAATCGCCAGCGACAGCAGTACCTCCTGCCAGCCACTGCCACGGCTGATCCGGTCGATGGCCACAGCCAGCAGCAACAGTGAAAAGGTCCAGTGCACGTACAGGCCGATGCCAAGGTAGGTGCCTAGCGAAAAGCGGCGATTCAGCACGGCGATTCCAGATTGGGGGGAAGGAGGCTTCGGTGCAAGAAAATCTAATGCCGCACTCCACCCCCAAGTTTGGTGATTGAGGTGCGATCTGACAACTTACGTTTTTACGATGGGTCCGGCTGGCGTCTGAGCGTGCCAAGTTGGGTATGCCAGCCAGGCAGTCATTCCGCTACATCCGGTAAAACAAGTTGCTTAAATAGCCTAATTTATGCATGTTTACCTATTCTCACAGCCTGTTCTTTTTAGCAGACTATTTTAGCCGGAGTCATCGAACCGTTAGCAGCTTGCTCTCTGCCGGAGATCTCTGCAAGACAAGTACGCAGGACACGAGAACGCAAATGCTTCGCCAGAACACAGCAGCAACCGAGCCGGTATTAGATTTGTGGGGCGTTCTCCGCCGCCGCTGGCTGTTGGTCTTTTTGGGGTTAACGCTTGGCATCAGCTTGGCCGTTTTTTACGCCCTGGTGGCTCCCAAATTGTATTCGTCGCAGGTCGAAGTGTTGGTGATGCGCAAGGATCGGGCGTTGCCGATGATGGCGCAGAACCAACAAGGTTCGATGCCCGAGCAGGAGATTGGCGACGCCTTACTGGCCACGCACATGGAGATTATTCGCAGCCCACGGGTGATTGGCGATGCGGTGGACAATCGAAAGCTGGAATCGTTGGAATCGATTCGCAGTGCGCTCGACCCGGAGCAGTCGCGGCTCGACCATCGCCGTGCCGTGGTGGCCTATATCATTGACAATTTAAACGTAGCCCGCGGTGGGGAGGAGTTGGCGTATGCTCCGTTGACCTTCGTGGCGGAGTTCCGGCATGGCAACGCGATAGACAGTGCGGCGGTCTTGTCGGCGATCACCGAGTCCTATCAGGATTTCATGGCCGAAACGCTACAGGATGCCAACACGGAAGCGACCGGCTTGATCCAGCAAGCTCGCGATGATTTGTCCTTGGAGATCGATCAATTAGAAAACTCATACCGTGAGTTTCGTCGCGAAACTCCGTTGTTGACGCTTGGCCCAGATTCATTGACGAAGAATCAGATTCGCTTGGCGACTCTGCACAGCGAACTGATTCGTTTGCAGCTTCGCGAGAGCGAACTGGAAAGCCGCGCGGTGATTCTGGCGCGGACCGGCGGCACGAGCGGAGCGATTCGCGAGTTCTCGGACCTGGAACGGCTCGGGCTGATCGACAGTCGCGATGTCGAGCGGTTGGCGCTGTTGGTCACCGTGGAACGTGGCGACGCCAACGCCGACGAGGCCTTCGTGGCACAGCAACCGCAGCGCTCCACCGCGGCCACCACGGAGGCGGAAAGTCTGTTGACCTTGAAAGTTCGGCTGCGTGAAGAGGAGTCACGGTTGGGCAGCGGGCATCCGCGGGTGATGGAGTTGCGTGATACCGTGCGTGACGTCGAGCAGTATCTCGAAGCCAAGAACGCAAGCCTAAACCTTGCCTCCGATTCCCCGGAGATCCGCAGCGGAACGCTGGTCAACGCCTACGCTAAAGTGATCGACAAAGATCTGGAAGACATCCGCCAACGCATTACGTTTGTCAAAGCCGAAATTGAAACAGAAGAGCAGGAGTCGGTGGATTTAGTCGACGACGAGCTGCGTGACCAGGAGATTCGCGACGAGTTATACGCGACGAAGCAATTGCAGTTGGCGGTGATCGATCGGCTGCGGCAGTTGAACGTGATGCAAAACTACGGCGGCTTTATCACTGAAATCCTGCGTGCGCCGGAGATCGGCGAGCTGGCTTGGCCCCTCTTACCCTTGGTGCTGGCAGCGGGGATTTGCTTTGGCTCGTTGCTCGGTGGCGGACTAGCGCTGTTGGTCGACTTGGGTGATCGCAGTTTCCGCAGTACGGCCGACATCGAAACGGCGTTCGGGACAGCGATGCTGGGAGCGGTGGGCAAGATGAAATTTCGCAAAACGAAAGGTCTCTCCAAAGCGGTTTCCGCGGAGGTGGTCGTCTACCATCAACCCGAATCGCCGCAGGCGGAGGCGTACCGTCATATCCGCACCTCGCTGATGTTCAGCCCCGGCGGCAAGCAGCGAAAGGTGATCCAGATGACCAGCCCCAATCCTGGCGACGGCAAAACGCTGACGACGACCAACCTCGCCGCTTCGTTGGCTCAGACGGGCAAGCAAGTGCTGTTGATCGATTGCGATCTGCGGCGACCACGCATGGGCAAACTGTTCACGCTGGAGAATCAGACGGGCTTGGCAAATGTCCTGACTGGCGACGCGGAGTTACTGGACGCCATTCATTCCACCGACGTACCGCGATTGAGTGTGATGCCGAGTGGTTTTCGACCAGAGAATCCATCGGAATTATTACAAGGCAGCGAGTTCTCCCTGTTGATCGAAGCGGTGCGAGAAAAGTTTGACTATGTCTTGCTGGACAGCACTCCGTTGCTGGCCGTTAGCGAATCGACATCGATTGGGCAGCGTGTCGATGGTGTGGTGATTTCTTTGCGGACGTCCAACACCACGCGTCCGGAAGCGGAACGAGCGGCCCAACGACTGGAGTCGGTGGGCGTCCAGCCGATTGGCTTTATTGTCAACGACATTGACCACCTTTCGCGGCAGGGCGATGAGGGAAAGTATGGTTACAGCTACCAGTACGGTGCTGGCAGCAAGGCCGACAAGTATTTCCGTAAGCCCATCACCGCCAAGTAGCCAGCGAAAAGCAAAACACCATGTCAGGTTTGCAGTCCGAAAGTATTACAGCCAGTCGACGGTTACGAACGAGCAATGCAGTCGATGAATCGGCTCCAGTGATGGAGACTTGGAATCCATCTTTGTCAGCTGACTCTGGTTCCGCCTTGCCGTTCAGTAAGTGTTATGGAATGCAGATCCTGCGCACCGCAGGCCCGTTGGTGCTCGTTGATTGGATCGCGATCTTTGTCGGTTGCATCGTCTCGATGCAATTCGCGGGGTGGCTCAGCGAGCGACCGATCAATCATCTGGGGCTGTTCCTGGTCTCCTTGGTGTTGGGGCAATTTTTGGTCTTTACCGGTAGTGGTCTCTATCCGGCCGCGGGCGTCCATCCGGCGGTCGAACTTCGGCAGCTAAGCCTGACCTGGATCAGTCTGGCATTGGCATCCTTTGCCTTTGCCGTCTTCTACGGTTCGGCTCAATCGCCTTACGCGATCATGGTTGCGGGAACGTTTTTTATCGCCATGTTGTTGTCGCCGGTGTTGCGAACGATTGCCCGCTCGTGGGCGGCAAAACATGCCTGGTGGGGCTACCCGACGATCATGATTGGGCAAGGAAAATTGGCCGATCAAGTCGACCGAATTTTCAGCACCGGTGGGGGACGAGGTTTGCGGTTGCAGGGGCGATTTGATCATACGCATCGCTATTGGCAGGAACCGCACGACAGTCGCGTCGCTTGGCTGGGGGACTTGGAGGATGTGATTCGCTATGCACGGGAAAATGGCGTCTATTGGTTGGTGATTGCCTTGCCCGAACGGATGGATCCCCAGAAGGTCTCCTGGGTGCAGTTCTTTCGGCAACGGTTCCGTCACGTGGTGCTGATTCACACCGCGCATGAACTGCCCAGTCTGTGGAACCGGCCTTTGGACTGTGGAGGGCTATCGGCGGTCAAGGTTGAAGAACGCTTGATGATGCCGGAACAGCAGGTTTGCAAACGTTTGCTCGATCTGGCGCTGGTCATCTCGGGCGGCTTGGTGCTGGCACCTTTAATGTGTCTGTTGGCGTTGATTGTGTTGGTGACGTCGGGGCGACCGATTTTCTACAGCAACCCTCGCATCGGTCGCCATGGTCGTCGCTTCGCCGCTTGGAAGTTTCGCACCATGGTCCCCGACGCGCATCAGGTTCTGGAGGATTACCTCGCTCAAAATCCCGAGGCCAAGGAAGAGTATGTCAGGAACCACAAGCTGAAGAATGATCCTCGCATCACCTGGTCGGGACAGTTTTTGCGAAAGACCAGCCTGGACGAATTGCCGCAGGTGTGGAACGTATTAGTCGGGGATATGAGTGTGGTGGGCCCGCGCCCGATTCAGATCGCCGAAATCGTTAAATACGGACCGACCTACGAGCATTATTCGCGGGTGCGCCCAGGCATTACCGGCATGTGGCAGATCAGTGGCCGCAATAACACGACCTACGAAGAGCGGTTGATGTATGACCGGTTTTACGTCCGCAATTGGTCGCCTTGGCTGGATCTCTACATCCTTGGGCGGACGCTCAAGACGGTTCTCAAATGCGAAGGGGCGTATTAGGCTAGCCAAAGAAGTTCTTGCCATTTCTTTCCACTGAGAAACCCCCATGCCCGCTGACGCTGCTGCTCCATCCGGTGCGACTTTTCGGGTCGATGTGACGAAGGAAACCTTTGTCTTTTCGGCCGCCCACTTCATCACCTTCGCGGGCGACATCTGCGAGCGGATTCACGGTCACAACTACGGCGTCCGGGTGGCCGTCGAAGGGCCGCTCGACGCCAATCGCTATGTGGTCGACTTTATTGCGTTACGCGATGCCGTGTTAAAGGAAACTCTGCAGTGGGACCATCATGTGTTGCTGCCGACCGATCATGCGGAGATCAAGGTCACCAGCGACGAACGGGAGACGACGGCTCGTTTTCGAGATCGTCGCTGGGTGTTTCCCAATGAAGACTGCATCTTGTTGCCGGTCATCAATACGACGGCCGAAGAGATGGCCAGGGTATTGGCCGAGCGGATCCGCGAGCAAACCCAGGCTGCCTTCGGCAACGCGCTGACGTGGCTGGAAGTCGCCGTGGACGAGAATCATGGCCAATGGGGAATTTGTCGCCTGCCCTGGAACCGGTCGGCCTAGCGGAATCCGCCCGCATAATCGTTAACTTCGTTTCGATGCCAACGGCTACGAAATTCGCTGGGGCTCGGTGCCAGTCGAACCGATTTTGGGACCACTGTTTTTCCGATCATCCACGATGTATCGATTGATTTCGATGTGGTGGCGTGAACGTCTCGGTAAAGAGTGGCATCGTGAACGAACTGAATCTGTTGAGCGACCGCGGACTGCGAAAAGCGGCCATTTTGATGATGGCTCTGCCGACCAAAACAGCCGCCATGGTGCTGGGGAAATTGCCGCCCTATCAGATCGAAGCCATCAGTATTCAAATCGCGCAGATCGATTCGATCGGGGGCGATGAACAAGAAGTCGTGATGGCGGAGTTTCTGACCAGCAAGGCCAGCGCGATCTATGCCAGCGAAGGGGGCTTGGAGCGCGCCAAGGAACTGATCAAGGCGGCGCTCGGTAAAGAAGCGGGAGACTTGCTGGGAAACCTGCAGCAAACGATCGACGCGATGCCCTTCGCCTTCCTCAAGAAAGTCGATCCGCAGACGCTGTTGCAGTTCATTAACGAAGAACACCCGCAGACGATCGCGCTGTTGATGAGCTACACCAATGGCTCCTATGGGGCCGAGCTGTTAGCTGGGCTCCAGCCCGACAAGCAACTGGAAGTGATCCGCAGGATTGCAGCGATGGGGCGCACCAGCCCAGAGGCGGTTGACGAACTCGAGCGTGGCTTGGAGCAGCGTCTGAGCACGATGGTCAACCAAAAACAAAACAAAGTCGGCGGTGCCGAAAGTGTGGCGGAAATCTTGAACGTGTCCGAGCGGTCGATCGAACGAACCGTGATGGAAGCCCTCAACCGCGAAGACCCCGAATTGTCCGATGGAATTCGTCGCTTGATGTTTGTCTTTGAAGATATCGCCAAACTGGGAGACCGCGATATTCAAACGCTGCTCAAAAATGTCGAAACGTCGCAATGGGCAATGGCGCTGAAGGGAGCGAGCCAACCGCTGCAGGAGAAGGTGATGCGGAACATGAGTTCCCGCGCTGCCGAAAACCTACAGGAAGAAATTGGCTATTTGGGAAGCGTTCGTGTTTCGGAGGTCGAAGGGGTGCAGCAAAAGATCGTCGACATCGTGCGGCACCTGGAAGATTCCGGCGAACTGGCGCGGCCCACCGGCGAAGAAGAAGAGGAATACGTCACCTAACTGGATAGCGCTAGGCTAGGTCAGATGATCGCCAACGGATTGCGTTTGGTTTCCAGCGTGCCTCGTGTGACGCCGACTCGATTGAGTGCTTTTAGTTCTTGCCAAACTTTGGCACCGCTGGTCTTGCCGGCGAGCAAATCACGGTAGGTGTTAACGATTTTCAAGGCTTCCGGCGGCGATTGTTCCAACAGTTCGACGCGGAACCTACGGACACCTCGCGTGATCAGTTCGTCGGTCGCTTCGGCCGCACTTTGCGGCACCGCGTTGTACAACGTGTTACGACACGCGACGTCGGCATGCAGAGGGTGCTCGGTCCCGATCCGATCGCGTAGTTGCACCACATGTCGATCGCAGGGTCGCCCACAATTGGTCTTATTCGTTCCCGGCGACATCACCGAACAGAACACGCAGTGCTCCATGTGGAACATCGGCATGTGTTGATGGACCACAATTTCCAACCATTCTGGCGGGACCGCTGCTACGAGTGCGAGCAGTTGCTCGCGGTTCAAATCGTAAGACGGCGTGATCCGAGTAGCGCCCAAAGAGCGGATCCACTGGGCGGCCAAATCATTGGCCGTATTTAGCGAGAAGTCCGCGAGCGCTTCGAAACCTTCGTCGCGGCAGAACTGCAGCGCCGCTAAATGACGACACAGCACGCCATCGGGCCGGTGCCGGCGCAAGACGTTCAGCAATCCCATCTCGCCAGGCTTTTGGATACGGACCGAACCGATGTAGAGTTTTGCACCACCATCATGAGCGACCTGGACCGCTTGGGAATACTGCCGCACATCGTGAAAATCGACGTACACGGTTTCGATATCCGCTTCCACAACGGCTGACAATTGCTCCAAATTACGGCATAGGACAGACAGTTGCACCGGAGCCTGTGTGTCGTCGCTTGCCGGTGGATTCGCTCCCTGATCTGCCGCGGCTCCCGACCGCAAGTTCGCCAATGCCTGTTGGTGAATCACGCGTGGTGGCGGTGCGGTGGCTTGACGCTCGAGGTCAGCCACCAAGTCGCGGCGGAGTTGATTCAGGAGGCTGACCGGTACCATCGGGGCACCGTCAATCTCCGCCGACAGGTTTCGCAGCTCGTAGGGCGTGCCACCGAGCCGACCGAGTTTCTCGCGGAGCAGCTCTTCGGTAGCCGCTTGATTCCGTGCCGCTTCGAGCGGTTGCGTGCTGCAGGCGTTAGCTGCGAGACCACTGGCGGTCTGGGCGACAAGCCGTAGCGGTTGGCCGGTGACCGCACGGACCGTGATGTCGAGTGGACGGCGATGCTGCGGATCTTCGTTCTGATAACTCTTTCGCAAACGGCGATTCAATTCCGGGTCGTCCGACTTGTAGACGCGTTGGCCAACGAACAATTGATCAAAATCGATCTCGCCGTTGCCAAAGAGAATCTCCACATCCCCGTCGTTGGCGCGGTCGATCGACTCGCCATCCCGGAGCAAACCGAACACGCGTCCGCCCTGCTGGGCACCTTCGGCGCGGCCTCCCTCAAAGCCCAATCCATCGCCACGGGCCAGCGGACGCCACAAATTCATGACGACCGAACGATGGGTCAGACGCTTGACCAGCCCCAGCAGGATGCCGCGTTTGGCGGAGTCTTCTCCGGGGACCAACTGTTTATGGTCACAACCGTGCAGCCAGCCCGGCGAAAACCCGCGCGAGAACGATAGTTCCATCTCGTCGATCGCTTGCGTGGGCAGCTCCACCACCCGCGAACGCATGGCTTGATCGATGGCATCACGATAACGGGCCGTGATGTTTGCTACATACTCGGGCGTCTTCAGTCGTCCTTCGATCTTCAGCGAACAGACGCCTGCCTCGATAAGTTCCGGAATCGCGGCATAGCCAGCGAGATCCTGAGGGCTGAGTAGGTAGCGGACGTCGCCTAAGTCACGATCTTCGCCGTCGCAAATCAGTTCATAGGGCAACCGGCAAGCTTGGGCACATTGGCCGCGGTTGGCGCTGCGACCGCCCAACGATTCGCTGGTCAGGCACTGGCCGGAGTAGGCCACGCAGAGGGCGCCATGAATGAACACCTCCAGCGGCATATCGGTTTTCTGGTGGACCGCGCGGATTTCTTTGATCGACATCTCCCGGGCCAAGACGACCCGTTTCAGTCCCAGCTCGGATGCGACGGCGATCGTTTCCGCGCTCGTTAGCGTCATCTGCGTCGAAGCGTGCACATCGAGTTGAGGGCAAATTTCACGAGCCAAACGGGCCACGCCGAAATCTTGCACCAAGATCGCATCCACACCCGAGGCGGCGATCCGCTGCAAGACCGTTTCCAATCGAGACAGTTCGTCGGCGAAGGCCAAGGTGTTGACCGTGACATATCCCAAGACGCCGCGACGGTGGATCGTTGCGACCAGCTTGTCTAAGTCATCCAGATGGAAATTGCTGGCTCGAGCACGGGCGTTGAAGCCGCAGTCGAGCCCAAAGTAAATCGCATCGGCTCCATTCTCGATGGCCGCATGCACGCAGTCCCACTGCCCCGCCGGAGCGAGCAGTTCGGGAGCACGCCACGGAGAAACGGGCAAGGCAGACGCAGGCAATTTCGCTGCTGCGGGTGGTCCCGACGAAGGCAACGAGGAATGGTTCGAATCAGCGGAGGGCATAAAAGTCGCCAGCGGCAAACGAGAAAACAGAGCGAGAGATCTCTATCCTACGCCGGCGCGGCGGTTTGGTTGAGAGGCAGCATACCGAGTTCGCTCGAAAAGATTCGGCTGGCCGACCAATTGGGCAGCCAGCAGGCCTACAGCTCTTTGATTCGCAATTTGCGATAACGGGCTTCCATTGGGGCCCCCGAATGGACCTGAACGGCGATAATGCCGGTCTGAGGAATGTCGGCATCGGTTTCGGTGTAGTCGACCGTTTGGATTCCGTTGATCCACAACTGGATGTGTGGTCCGACACAGCGGATTCGATAATCGTTCCAAGCGTTGGGCTTGATCGGCACGTCGCGTTGCTCGGGGGCTGGACCGGCGAGGATCTTTCGGCGTCGCGATTCGTCGTACAAGCAGCCGAACCAGCCCGGCCCGAGATCAGCCTGATAACCGCTGACTTCATGATCGCCAGGAATCTCTTGCGTGCGAAACTGGACCCCGGCATTCGGTTTCTGGCCAACGAGCTTGAACTGCAAACGCAATTCAAAATCGCCGTACGATTTGTCAGTCCGCAGGAATTCGTTCCGCGGGATCGGTTGTTTAAGGCTGCCCGCGATGATCTGTTGGTCGGCGATGCGAAACCACTCGTTTTGGCCGTGCCAACCGGCGTAGCTGTGGCCGTCAAACAGCGGCTCGAAACCGGCTTCATCGTCTTGGCTCCAGACCGGCCCACACACTAAGGTGGTCAAAAAAAAAAGAGCCGGCAGGAGATGGCTGGGGAGACAAATCCGCATAGGACGACGGGCCTTGTGTAAGAGAAAACAGCGTTAGTAATGAGCGATCAATAAGTGTCGGGACCCTTTTGCGCGAAGCACCCGAAGGGCAAGTTCCTCGCAAAAGGGTCCCGACACTTTTTTGTCGCACGATCCTCAACGTAGCGACCATCCAGTTTAGTCTTTCCCGCCGACGGTTGCTGGAGGAAGATGGATTAACAGGCTCTGCGGATCGCCTTCCTCGCGCTAAGACAAAACTATGGAAATCGTACGCGCCGTTCGACTAGACGACTTAGACCCCTTGCTGGAGTTGACCGGCAAGGCGACTTATGGATTGACCACTTTGCAGTTGGACCGTGCCCGTCTGCTGGAACGGGTGGAACGATCGGTGTTTGCCTTTACCCGCCTAAGCCAATCACCGGCGGGCGAGCCCTACGTGTTGGTGATGGAGGACACCACTACGGGACAGTTGGTCGGCACTTCAACGTTATATGCCAAGACGGGAGGTTTTGAACCTTTCTACGCCTACCGCATCGAGGCCGAGTGGCACCAATCGAGCGATGTGAACCAGGTGGGCACCCAGCACCGAGCCCTCCACTTGGAAAGGATCTACGACGGGCCGAGCGAAATTGGCAGCCTCTTTTTGCTGCGTGCCTTTCGAGGCCACGGTCGCGGTCGCCTGTTGTCGCTGGCACGCTTCGCGGTCTTGGCTCAGCGTCCACATCGGTTTTCAGATCGCGTGATCGCCGAAATGCGTGGACGCTGCGATGCAGAGGGAGTCAGCCCATTCTGGGAGGCGGTCATGCGGCCTTTCTTCGGAATCGATTTTTCCGTCGCCGATGCCATGTCGACCGTTTCCAAAGCGTTTATCGAAGACCTCATGCCCCGCTATCCGCTGTACTTGGATCTGCTGCCCCCGGCGGCGCGAGAAGTGATTGGCGACGTGCATGACGAAACCCAGCCCGCAGTGCGTCTGCTGGAATCGGAAGGCTTTGCCGCGACCGACCTGATCGACATTTTTGATGCCGGGCCGGTGCTGCAATGTCCGGTCGATCAAATCGATGCGGTGCGTCGCTGTCAGCCCGCGCAGGTGGTGATCGGAGCGGTCGATACCGCACTGCCGCAGCAGATGCTGTGTTCGATGGTCGGCGGATTCCGTGCTCTTCTGGCACCGGCAAATGTCGGTGGCGAAATGGTGATGGTGACCGCCGAGGTGGCGCATCGCCTGGGCGTCGAAGCAGGGCAAACAGTGTGGGTGATGAACCCGCACTGTTAGCCGTCGTTGGCGGTTCGATTCGGTTTCGGATCGTCGCTAAGATTGTTGCCGCAGCCAATGCACCAAGGTGCGAACCATGGTGCCGGTGGCCCCCGCATCGCGCTGAGGCGTTGGCGATTCGGCAAACGCGGGACCCGCAATATCGATGTGTAGCCAGCGGCTGTCGCGGACGAAGGCTTCCAGGAACTTGGCCGCCGTGATTGCGCCTCCCCAGCGGCCTTCGCCTACGTTCTTCAAATCGGCAACCTTGCTGCGGACCTGTTCATCGAAGAACGAATGCATCGGCAGCGGCCAAACGTATTCGCCCTGCTCCTGCGCCGCCGCTTGAATCGCTGCTTGCAGAGGCTGGTCATTGCCCATCAAACCCGCCGTGTTGTTGCCCAAGGCGACCAAGCATGCGCCGGTCAGCGTGGCCAGATCGACGATCGCTGCCGGTTTGCTTTCCGCCGCCACATCCAGCACATCAGCCAACACGACGCGGCCTTCGGCATCGGTGTTGAGGATTTCAATCGTCTTGCCGCTGCGGGTTTCGATCACGTCGCCCAGGCGATAACTGTTGCCGTCGACCATGTTCTCGGCCAGCCCCATGTATCCGACGACGTTGCAGGGCACTTGCAGGTGCGCCAAGCAGCGCAGCACTCCCAGCACGGTTGCCGCACCCGCCATATCCATCTTCATGTCGACCATCGAAGCACTCGGTTTCAGCGACAGTCCGCCACTGTCAAACGTAACGCCTTTGCCAACCAACGCGATCGGAGCCGAGCCGTTGGTCGCGTCGCCGCGATACGTCAGCTTGACCAGTCGTGGCGGTCGCACCGAACCTTGTCCGACCGCCAAGATCGCCCGACAACGCTCTTCGCGCAGTTTCGCTTCGTCCCAGACTTCGATTTCCAGTTCGCATTCTTTGGCGATCGCGACGGCGGCATCGACAAACGATTTGGGATAGATCACGTTGCCCGGTTCATTCACCAGGCGGCGCGTCACATTGACCGACTCGCCGATGGCTTGACCCGCTTCCAAAACTTGTGTGGTCGCACCGAGAAAGGAGACGTTGCTGGGCGGAAAGCGTTTCGGTTCGCTCTGATAGATCGCTTGCCCGGCGGTGCCCGTGACGGCTCCAGCGACGAGGGCTTCGGCGACCGCCGCGGGCTGTTGGTCGGTCAAAGTCACGCAGATCGATTCACGCTGCCGGCCCGACAAGGCTCGCAAGGCGGTTGCCCCCAGCGTAAAGGCATCGCTCACCGAGATCGCTTGCGATGCCCCGGTACCGATCACCAGCACCGCCGAATGCATCGCGTCGGTGGGCAGCGGCAGCAGGGTGGTGTCGAATGGCTTCTTGGAAATATCGCCGGTCGCCACGCCTCGTGAGATCATCCCACCGCAAGCTTGGTCGATCTTGTTCGCGGCGCCCGAGATTTTCCCTGCTTCGTCGATTCCCACAACAATACAATCGCCGGAGACCTGTTCGCTGGTTGTTAGTTTCATCTTTGTCCGTATCAAAGGTGGGATTTGCCAGTTGGACCGTTAGTGTAGCGCGAGTCGGTCGGTTATCCTACCGGCCCGTTATGGGTTATGGATTGCCAGCCGATAGATGAAGTGACATGAAACATCGCAGCACACGCGACGCCGTTGAGGATCTCCGCCGAGGGGGGCGGCTGATTGAATGTAGTGATGAAGTCGACCCCCACTTGGAAATGGCAGAGATCCAGCGACGTGTTTACGCTCGGGGCGGACCGGCGCTGTTGTTCTCGAATGTCCGCGGTTGTCGCTTTCCGATGGCTTCGAATTTGTTCGGCTCGCTCGAACAGGCTCGCTATCTGTTTCGGCATACGCTGGAATCGGTTCGTCGCTTGATCGAATTGAAGATCGATCCGCAAGCACTGCCGCGTCGTCCCTTCCGCTACACCACGACGCCGCTGACGGCGCTGCGGATGCTGCCAAAGTTTTGTCGACGGGGTCCAGTCACGGCCAATCGCTGTCGGTTGGATGAACTGCCGTCGCTGAAATGCTGGCCCGACGACGGAGGCGGGTTTGTCACGCTGCCGCAAGTACTGTCGGCCGATCCAACGGCACCCGACCAATTGATGCGAGTCAATCTGGGGATGTACCGTGTGCAGTTGGATGGTAACGAATACGATCCGCAGCACGAAGTCGGCTTGCACTATCAAATCCATCGAGGCATCGGCGTCCATCATCGTGCGGCGATGGATGCGGGCCAGCCACTGCGGGTCGCGATCACGGTCGGCGGGGCTCCCGCGATGTCGCTGGCCGCGGTGATGCCGTTGCCCGAAGGGCTGAGCGAACTGACGTTTGCCGGCGCCCTGGCGGGGCGAAGAATGGCGATGATTCGCTCTGCCGATAATGCTCCCGTGTATGCCGACGCCGACTTTGCCATCGTTGGTGACATCGACCCCACGGCGACCAAACCCGAAGGTCCGTTCGGCGATCACTTGGGTTACTACTCGCTACAGCATGACTTTCCTGTGATGCGTGTCCGCCACGTGTATCACCGCGAAGGGGCCATCTGGCCATTCACCGTGGTCGGGCGTCCGCCTCAAGAGGACACGACGTTCGGCGAGATGATTCATGAGCTGACCGGTCCAATCATTCCCTCGGTGATCCCCGGCGTCAAAGCGGTCAATGCGGTCGACGCAGCGGGAGTCCACCCATTGCTGTTGGCGGTCGGCAGCGAACGCTACATGCCCTACATGCAAGCACAGCAACCGCAAGAACTGCTGACTCAGGCCAATTCGATTTTAGGAAATGGTCAGTTGTCGCTGGCGAAGTATCTGATGATCGTCAACGGTGCCGACGACCCCGCGTTGGACATTCATGACATTGGAGCTTTCTTGGGACATTTACTGCGTCGCGTCGACTGGCGGCGCGATTTGCATTT